>Ga0183098_10662_pt1 | contig 44409 bp, 63 predicted proteins | sample BioMet9_FD_128884 | JGI IMG/M metagenome (GOLD analysis project Ga0183098, IMG submission 128884) | Microbial communities from bioreactor (seeded with sewage sludge) at Lawrence Berkeley National Lab, California, USA - Biofuel... | ecosystem: Engineered > Bioreactor > Anaerobic > Unclassified ...
TCGTTTTTGGACGCTAAGATATTTTTACATATATTGTGTCCCGCAACACATATCCATTTATATTGGTGCCGGGGGTGGGACTTGAACCCACACGGTGTTACCCGCCTGATTTTGAGTTACAAAATAGTTATTTTATAAATGGCTATTTAACGCCCAAACAGCTTAATAGAGCCATTCTTATACATGGATAAAAAACTATATTTCTCTATATTTTGGGGACACCTGTTGTCAAAATGTTGTCAAATAAAGCACCCCCTCAAACCAAGTTAATTCAACAATTTAATGTATATAATTGTAAAAACATCTTTTCTCAAAGCAACCATTTTCTCATACATCCGCTATTCTCTTTTCAGCTACATTGATCATATAATTTTTGCAAGTCCGAGTCATGAATAATATATTGTGTTTTTATGATATTATTGCTCTTGACAAATTTAAACCCTTTTATTATAATAGGTTTAAATTTAAATGTATTGTTTTTTTTGTTAAGGAGGTTTTATTATGAATTCATTATCATACAGTGAGTTTTTATTATCAAGTCCTGGAAAAAGGGTAAGCACCGTCCTGTCTCTAACTAATGGAAAAGTAATTTTTGATTATCTGATAAAACCCATAAATATCACATCCATGATTATTTCTACCAAAAACGGGTTGCCAGCACTGGAAGGTTGCATTAAAGGGGTAGAAAAATTAGAAAGTGCAGCAAAAATGGATTTTAATAATAATCATCATAAACAAATAATAGGACTAATGGCATCTTATATCATGAATTGTTTTGGATATTTTAAACTGTTCGATGAAACGGATAAATTTAACAAATCGTTAAATTTACAGTACTTTAAAACAGCTTCTATATACTCTAAGTTTGATGAACAAAAAAGAACATACGATATCAATATTAATATCGTTGCCGTAACTAAATAAAAAGGTAATTTACAAAAAGAAGCGCTAAAGCATGATCCATTAATGCTTTAGCGCTTTCATTTTTATTATAATTATTTTAGCATATTAGTTTTAAACTGTCCTATTAAACAATATAGATTATAAAGAAAAAATAAATTGTTTTTTATAATTTATACATCCATCATCCTTTGTTCAGCCACATCATAATACACTGCCGTCTTTTCAAAACCAATGTACTGCCGGCCATGTTTTTTTGCTGCAATACAAGTCGTACCGCTGCCGGCAAACGGATCTAGAATTACGGAATCTTCCGGAACGATCTGGACAAGCTCTTCCATGAATGGTGTCGGCTTACCGGTCAAATGAAATTTGTCTTTCTGCCTTACCGGGAAGTCAAAACACCCGGGATACGGACCTGCATGTTTGGCATGTGAACACTTCCCGTTTGTGCCCCACACAATGTATTCACATTGATGCCTAAAATAGCCCTTATGCGGGGCTCTCGCCCCAAGTCCTTTATTCCATGAAACAATCCCACGCCATATCAAGCCACCCATCTGCAGAACATCGGAAGCCGTCGGCATTTGCCGCCAATCAGTAAACATAAGGAAGTATCCTTCTGGCTTAAGAATACGTTGACAATCATTGATCCACATCGTACACCAATGCAACCACGACCGCTGATCCATGGTATCACCGGCAAAATCCGGTCGATGGACAATTTTATTTCCCGATTGTTCGTACTTACTGGATGGCGTTTGCGCTCGCGCATTTGCTGTTTGACCACCGCTGCAGTATGGTGGATCTGTAATAACAGCATCCACGGAATTATCTTCAAGCTGCTGCAGCAATTCGATTGAATCACCACATATAATTTGATTTAAAAATCGTTCGTTCGTACAACCACCTCACAATAATAGATTTTGACTAGTCCAGTATTATTGTATCATGATGGTGGTTATAAGGCAAACATTTGTTCTGTATTGCGACGTTAGAAGACAAAGTATACAATAAAATAAATTTATTATAGCTATAGTAGCTTTAATTGTGAAAATAATACGGAGAAAAATATGATGAATTTTTTGAACCACAAAATATCTAATGAATTTATAATTATTGCGACTTTTTTGATCACGGCTTCTGGTACTTTAATTATTAATTTCTATTTAAACAAACAATATCATATAACTGATTATTCTATTATAAGTGCCAGGGTCATACACACGGGAATAATGTTCTTTTTAATATGCAGTCTTTCAATAACGGTTATTTTTTCTTTTATAGATATATATGATATAGGCATAAAGTGGAGTACAATAACAAATTTTATATCGAAGCCAATTCATCTAACAAATTGTTTTATAATGATTTTTTTTCTTACTGCCATCACCCCTCAAGACAGTTATACCTATTCTTTATTTGGTTATCAAACATTTAAAAGTTACTGGATATATCCAATGCTTATGTGTTCTGTATTTGGATGGTTATTCAAATTGTCAGCTTATCAATTGATTAAAAGTAGCACTAATACTTCCCTATTTTTTAGTAAAGCTGCCAAGATAATTTTAACGCTGGCTAATATAATGCTTTTTATTGGTATATTTGCATTGCCAATTATGTGCTATAACAGTGCTGAATATATTAATTGCTTCTTCTTTTTTGGCACACTTTCATTATGGTCTTTTACGGCCTTTTGCGCAATAGCAGATAGCCAAAATCGCAAAAAGCAAAACAATCCCGATATAAATCTATCTATGTTTACCAAGAATACTATTGCATATTCACCAAATTTAGTAGAAAATTTTTTTTATTTTGCGATACTTATATTTTCCTTAATAACTTTAATAAATACATATAGTAATTCTTTATATCCATTATTAGATTTTTACTTAGGTGGTGGAAAACCAGTTAATACAATAATCACTTTAGATGATAATACCATTATCACAGGCAAAATATTCAATTATGATGACAAAAGATATTATGTTATTTCTTCTGACAACAAAAAGATTATGTTTATTGATAATTCAAAAATAAAAACATTGGAAAATAATCAATAATTTTTTTACTTCGTTCCACTAGCTAAACTGGTAGCTTTGGGGATATTCAATTATGTCAACAAGAAACACATCCACACATGGCTGGGGCAAAATATATAAAATGAAATATAATATTAAACAAAATTTTTTACGATATTACAAAAATATGATATTGCCCAACAAATATATTTTTCAGATATGGCGTCATTTAGGCCTTTAATGACAATATCTGCATCTTCAATAACACTTGCATAGTGTTCTTTCCCAACTATGGCATATTCATCGACATTTTTCATATTATCAGGATTTCTATAATCTATGATAATCATTTTCCAAGTTTTTATAGTACATACAAAGCCCTTCGCATTAACATATAATCTCACTATATCCCCTGCTAATTGCTCATTAAAGATGCCTAAAATATTCGCATTGGAATCATATATTATAAAAAAATTTTCATCTACTAGCATGAACGTTGCTGTTCCATTAGATAGGTCAAATAATTTGTCTCCACCTACCATCTTAAATTGATTTAATAAAGACTGTATTTCTGATAAAAAAGCAACGGCCATCCTTTTTCTTTGAATATATTGCCCCCAAGATTCTTTTAAAAGAAACCCAAAAAAGGATGATACTACGCCCAATAAAAATAAATCCATATATATCGCCTTCCTCAATTATGCGTTAACTAAATTAAAATACATGTTTTTATTATTTCATATATTTTCTTTGTAGTAAATAATTAAATTAGTAACAAAAAACGCCGGACCACTCATCAGAGCAGCCCGGCACTTTATCATTCAGCTTATTCTTTTACCAAATCCACTAATCCCGCTTGAATACTTGCCACGATCGAAGTCACAGCGTTGTTGATTGCCGTAACGTACAAACGATTACGGATTTTCACCCACACACTGGATGTTGTATTGATTTCTGCTTCCAGCGGATCCGTAATAGTCTTGATTTGTGTCTGTACTAATGGCGTCAATTCATCCACGCTCAAACTCCCCAATAAAGATGTTGCCTGGTCTTTAGCTAAAGATGTTACTTCCGTTACTACTGTGTTCAAAATTTCTTCTTTTGTCATAATTGATTTCTCCTTTTATATACACTAAAATTCATAAAATAGTTACAAAACACGTTTGGCCAAACTTGTTCTTGATACTTTTATACACAACGTTGCATTACAGCGTACATTCATAATCCGTAATGCCTCGAGCAATAGCACGAGCAAATTCGTCTTCACTGTCAACCAACAACTGTGCATCGGCATCATTGTCGATAAATGCCATTTCGACAAGACACGCCGGCATATCCGTATGTTTAATAACGATAAGCCCAGGCATTTCTTTAACGCCGCGGTCAACCGTTCCCAAACTGTCAACAATTTGCGATTGAATACACTGTGCCAACTTGCCACCGTTACTGTCGACACTGCAGCATTCAACTTCTGTACCCATTGCCTGTGTATTGGCAGCATTACAATGAATACTGACAAACACATCCGCCGGCCAATCATTTGCAGCTCCGCATACGGCAACAGGGCGATCCGCATACTGGCTGTCGTAATAGAGATTGTCACTCTGCAGCAGCTGCACTTCACAGCCGGCTGCCTCTAAATACCCTTTTACGCGATTTCCTACTCTGGCAGCTACGTCACATTCCTGCAAACCGCCATTTGGATTTACGGCCCCGCTGTCATAATCTTGGTCATGTCCCGGATTAATAAATACTTTCATTACTTCTGCTCCCCTTTCTTTTCACACGCCAGTTGCTCTAAGGTATCACGTAGCTTTTGCGGGATCGGCAGGCCTGCTTTTCCTGCATTTTCGAGGATGGACAAGCCTTCGTTCCCAATAAAAAACCACACGACAACAGATTGCATAACCGGCTGTCCTGTGGCCTTATCTAGTTCGTGAGCAAGAGCAACTAACAACAATACAACAATTTTCTTACAAATACCTTTAAATCCTTTTTGGCTGTTTAGTGCCATGTTTGGATTGATGTAGGCCGCCAAAACTCCTGTAATATAATCAATCGCCATGGCTACGACAAGGGCTTCAATAATGCTGTTCCATCCAATCAAAAAAGTAAATACCGTACCTGCAAGCGACACGGTCGTGCCCCATTCGATTTCTGTTTGGACTGGGGCCATCCCTCGAAAAAAATTTATAATCGCATCTATCATGCAGTTACCTCCGTTGTAGTGGATTTTGATGCCGCTGTTTCTTCTTGTGCTGCAGCTTGCATAATTTTTGTCCGGATTGATTCCGGGCATTTTTCATTGGTACAACATCCGGAAGTATCCTGCTTTTTACCGCAAAATTTACATCTAGCCATTATTGATCGCCTCCAGTTCCGCCGTATAGGCTGCCATTAATTCCGTGTATTCTTTTTGCAGATCCGTTACCGTGTCCGTGTCCCCAGCCAATGTTGCCGTAGCCAAGGCATCCTTTAGCTCTGCGATCTGCGGTCCGTACTTAGTGGCCACCACGGCCGCCTGTGACGCTTTCTTTTCTGCTGCAGTAGGTTCCGGTGCCACATATGCAATCGGTTTGCCGGTCGTCATATCCCGTACATATCCGGCAAGATACTGATTGTAAGCGTCTGCCGTAATGACCTCCACAACAGCTGCACCGGAAAACTGTTCTTTTGCTTGGTCAATCAATTTCTGTAAATCCTCAGCGTGTTTTGTGTCGTCTGGACCGTAAGGACTGATCAAACTCCCAATCCGGTTCCCGGAATTATCGAATCCGGAAACGTAGTACGTTACATTACTCGAAAAAACCATGTATTAATCCTCCCTGATATAGTAAAATTGATGTAAAAAGGTTGTGTTACCCATGCGTAAGCCTAACGGCTATGGCAGTATTAAGCGATTAAGCGGCAACCGGAGGCGGCCGTTTGTTTTTTGCGTGTCTGAAAACGGACGACAAAAACCGGTGGAATATTTTGCATCGCAGATTGATGCAGAGATTTATCAAGCGGATTACAATAAAATTCATAAGAATCGGTCCCTTCCCGGACATCAAATCACATTTTCGGAATTATATCATCGTTGGCTTCCTACCCATATTGAGCATTACAATCCATCAACAAGCACCATCGACAGTTATTGCAATGCATACCAACACTGCTCTACGTTGCATGGCATGACCATACAGGGCATCAAGTATCAGCACCTACAATCCATCATGGATGACATGCGAAAAAGCGGCCTTTCATACAGTAGTTGTAAAAAAGTCCGCTCTCTTATATCGTTGGTATCTAAATATGCCATTAAATTGGAATACACAAGCAAAAACTATGCTGCCCTGCTAAACATTGGCCGTAATAAACCAGTACGACCACATAAACCATTTACCAGGCAAAAAATTAACCGTTTATGGTCTATTTGTGATACCTCCGGTGTTGATACCGTACTGATTCTGCTCTATACCGGCATGCGATGTGGTGAATTATTAGAACTCGAAAAACAATACGTTAATTTGCGTTTACGATACATCCGAATTGTCAAAAGCAAAACTAAATCCGGATTACGCATCATCCCAATTCATGACCGAATTTTACCACTTATCGAACAGCGTATGACGATGCCAGGACAGCATTTAATTTGTGATACTGCTAAGCAAAATTATAATTATAGCCGGTATGTTACGGTATGGGACAACGTGATGTCCTTGATCAACGCATCAAATCACACAACACATGACTGCCGGCATACCGTTGCAACCTTATTGGACAATGCTGGAGCTAATGAAAATGCCAAGCGGCGTATCCTTGGTCATGCAACTGGAGATGTGACAGACAGAGTCTATACCCATAAAGGATTGCGACAATTACGGAAAGCAATCCAACTCCTGAAATAACTTGCTGTGTTACTAATATGATACTGTTGCATATGCCATAGATATGACAACTACGCTGAAAATCTAACTTGTTACGTTGTTACTAATGTTCCTTATGAAAAACTATAAAATTACCCATTTTTGATATTTCATTTATTTAAATCCTCAATACTTCCCGCTGTTATCGCATTATCAAATTCGAAAAGAATAATGAGAACAAGCATGATACGGCTCCACTTTTGCTTGTACTTATTTTCATATACAGTGGGGAATGAGCGTGACAACAAGTGCAACGGAGAATTTTCAAATTACATTCCCTGTGCTTTTTAGTGGTAACAGCACATTCCGGGTAGCGGTTAATCCCGTACACATGAACAATGATCTGTCTGCATACATTAGACTGCAGACGAGCGGTTCATTTTATGTGTATTATAATTCTGCGGGTGTTGGCATAGGTTGGATTGCGATAGGATATTAAACAGTGGGGATTAGCTACAGTATCAAATGCCAATGGAATAGTAGCTTTACCTTTGACTGTCACAGCAATACTAACTGCAATAGTTTCATATTACAATGGTCAAGGCAATGGTTCTTACTATAATTCTACAGAATTAGATAATTTTACCACAACATCATTTAACATCCATATTCCTATTACAGGAAACACACAATATTGTTGGATTACAATCAGTAAATGAACAGTGGGGAAATGCTACAGGATTTACGGACCATATCGAAATAACATTGCCAATAGTTTTTACTGAAACAAATTACAAAGTTATAGCAAATGAATTAAATAGTAATTTATGGTCAGCTACTAATATTGGCCTATTCGGTTCTTATTCAAGGACTACATCTTATTTTTGTATGCGAGGACTAACATATAATGGTTCAGGCATAATTGCCGCTACAGTAAGTTGTCAATGGGTAGCGATTGGAATATAAACAGTGGGGAAGTCAATCAACTCCAACCACTGTTTTCTATCCTGTAGCTTTTCCCAATAACGTATATATTCTTGTAGCATCTGACGTGGGTGCGGGAAACTCAGCAATTGGTTGTCAGACATCTGGATTAAATGCCTTTATTCCTACTGCAACGCGTGGCGATGGTGTTGGTTTTAGGTGGGTAGCAATAGGAAAATAATCAATTTCCTACACAAAAATAATGACAACCAACACCGGCCATATATTGACCATTAAATTGTGTGCATAAGACGATTGTTGTCTTAGTATATGAGACGACTTGTACAGTGTAATTTCCTCCCGAATAACCTCCCACACACACTAATGCTTTCAATGATTGATTCGGAAAGACGACGGGGAATGCCATACTTAGATTATTTGCACTGGTACTTGTTGATGCTCCAGTTCCCCACTGTTTACCAACCACATGCAACATAGTTTACTCCAGCGCCAGCTCCTGTATCATCCGAGGTAGCACCGTTGGCAGTATTTTGAAAAACATTATAATTGAATCCTGTTGCGTATACCTCTTTCAAAGATACTCGATTATACCAACCTTCAGGCACAACTACTGGTCGAGATGTAGTAAATGAAATCGGGAAAGTAAATGATCGCTTTGTATTATCCTGTAATCCCCACTGTATAATTAGACCACCAAACAAGGAACCGAACTTGATATACCCGTTTTGCGCCATGTTGTACTGTACCCCGGCTGCAGAAAGTGCCAACGCCAAAAGTTTACTAAATAAGCTTTCTGACGATAAGGTACTAATAGCACTTGCCAGTGTTGATGCAGCAAGGTGTGTCAGCACCCCCTGCCCAAAATCCGTTACCTGGGAATGTTCGGTTTCCGGATGCAATGTATCATAGGATGACGTTGTTTTATTGTAACGATGAAAAATTGATTTTAATACAGACATGGTATAACTCCCTTCTAATTTGACAATTCAATGACTAATGCGTCCGTTCCCGTTGGAGAGGAACTAATGATAGATACATGTTCCCATGGTATTTCAATCCATACAGCAGATTCGGCTGAAGATTCCACAGAGCAGGTAACGTCAGACGGACAACGAATATATTCCAGATCATTCCATGCCGTACTTCCATCACCGCATTTTACATACTTTGTATCCGTTTCTATCCCGAGTTCGCCATTGAGAAGCACTTTATTGCTTGCCGCCCACTCTGCAGCCGTTCCCGTTGCCGTTTCTAACCGTCCTTTAACTCGAATAATCGACATACTGATACCTCCTACGTAGAGGCGGATCCACCATCAAGTATAAGAACATCTCCAGATGGGACAAATAATTTTGATGTAGATAAACTGGCGGCTGCCATTTCTGCATCAGTAATGGTACCATCGGCAATTTTGGCAGCTGTTACGGATCCGTCAGCAATTTTAGCCGTAGACACCTTACCCGCACCGATTGTCGGATTCGGATACGATCCCGTTAAATCGCCGTCGGCTGAACCACTGGGAGGCATACTGGCCGGCATCGGATGTTTATGATCCGCTCTTGCAACAGCAGCACTGGTACCGATAGCTCCGGCATCACCGGCTGTCTCCGTTGCCGGCATAACAGTTGCCAAACTAGCATTAAATGCCGAATTCTTCGTTGCAATTTTTGGTTCATACGTACTCTCAGCAGTTCCAGATGTTATATAACCTTTGGCCGTAATAGCCTGTTCTGTACGCAAAGGTGTCATAGCCTTCGTATTATCCGTACCTGCTGTTGCTTCCGTTTGACTGGCGATATCCAATGGATTCGAAACAGAAACATAGGCAGATCCACTCCACCGATATTCGCAAGCCTTTGCATCTGCTGTCGAACTGATATCAATATAAATTTTCCCGCCTTCGCCGGTTATGGCTGTGACGTGCGTTGATTCCTTATAAAATTTCCCGCTATAATAATAGCCTTCGATAATATCATCTACGTAACTTGGCAGTTGGCCGGATGGCACCTGCCCGGAGCTGTCTAATGTGGCCACGCCATTAGCTATGCCCTTTTGCGATGTGGGGATCTTATCACTATCAGAAATGGTGATATTTTTTGTACCGTCAAAGGATATGCCGTTAATCGTCCGTACTGTTGCCAGTTTATCGGCAGCTTTTACAACACCATCTGCACTGCCCTTATAGTCCGATATCTTCATACAATTCGCTAATGCGCTTTCAATAGATCCCGTAAAATAGGGAAGCGAACTATACGCCGTAACTCCGTCTCCGAATTTAAGCTTTTTTGTATCTGTTTCATAGGCAAACTCCGCTGCCAGCAAAACCAAATTAGACGCTGCGAAATTAGCTGCTGTATCAGCCCGTGCTGTCAGCCTTACCACTACTGCATTATTAGCCATTTGCATTACCTCCTGAAATATGTTCAATAGCATTAAAATCCCGGCCCACACAATAGTATTTCAGACTATCATCATCCCACCGGTATGTTGCATTTTCCTCTGTTGCAATATAGACAATATCTGGATTGCCGACTTTTGGAAACGAATAAATGTCAGCATATTGAGCTTGTCTTACATTTTCAATACGTTTCAGCCATTCTGCTTCCGTGCCGGCAAATCCATGATCCACGGCAACCGCATAAGCGCTTTTCCCGTCGACTCCTACATTGCCTGTATCGCCCTTGTCCCCCTTATCTCCTTTATCACCTTTGGCAACGGCTCCCAGACTGGCATCCACGCTGCCACCGGAAATAATAGCAACTGATAAAGAAGCAGCTGTTGTTTTCAGATCTCCTTGTAAGTCTGACATATACTCACCTCGTTACATCCGGCATGACATAGTAGTTATACGGTCCAAACGTTTTGACTTGTGTCTTGCCATATTCATCTGTATACTGCACTTCAATATCATATACGTAGGTACCATATGCCAATTTATTGGTGTCGTCATGCTCAAACGTAACCATTCCGGCATCCACTGTTTTTTGCAATACAGGAACCTCATCGTCAAATGTTTTTTTCGCCGTAAACGTTGCCGTGTATTTTTCTATCAGAACCCCATCCACGGTAGGCGCAAACGCAACAGTACCCGTATCACCACGGGTATGATAGATACAATTATCAATTGTTTTTAGCATATACCCTCACCTCAACTGACAATTTCGCACCACAAGCCGTTATCGATCATGGATGCCGGCTTATTGGTGGTCGTCGTTACCCGTACCGTATCGGAAACAAGCTGCCGGATATCGGTATGTGTCGTACCATCCTTATTATGAGCACTTATATCAGTATCAATTTTAGTGCGGATATCGTCATGAGCTTTTGTGTCTTTATTATGGGTACCTATATCAGTACCAATTTGGGTGCGAATATCTTCATGGGCCGCCTCGTCCTTATTATGACCGGCTATTGTGGTATCAAGATTGGCATCGGCTTCTTTTTTACAGGTATTGATATCTTCTTTCAGGCGCTCATCATTACTAAAAAGCTGGCTCCCCATCGCGTTTTCCAGATCATACCGGACGGGATCATTAGCCATACGCTGTGGGAACGCATCCGTATTATAGGGAAGGCCATTGTCTATGCCCTCGTCCGGCCGTGTCTGATTTCCAATTACTTTAGGGAAAAGGCTCAGCCATTTTGTCAAATACGTCGCCATTATTCATCACTCCATTCTGTATTGCTGGATCCATACGTATAGGTCCCATCAAAGTTAATATGTCCATTCCAACTATAGCCCGTATAGATATTGGTACCTAAATGGGCCGGCTTATATGTCAGAATTTGTTTTCGTAGTTCTTTCAGCATAGCTGAATCCTTGCAAGTGGTATATACATTAAAATAATTCAGTGCGTTGTGTTCTTCGACATAACCAGATCCGTATGTCTGCACAATCTGATTCATCGCCTCCACCGTACTGGTACGCGCCCCGCGTATTTTTTCCAGTAATTTATTACGCCGGTAATCATATGTATCATCGGCTCCATGAGATAGCTTATAAATACGTTCCCAATCTTCAAGCCCCCAGGTAGCACTGCTGGCAAATAGCTGTTTCGTAATATCAATGATTTCCAGTCTTGTTTTTTCATGTTCCCATGACAAGGTATCCTGCAGCAGCTTAAACACGGGATCGTTAGAAAGGAAAGCAGGCAAATACCGTAATACATTGACGGGTGTCGTTCTCAACAGTTCAAACGTCATGAGATTGTCACCGTCCCGAGTGTTGCTATTTCTTCGGATGTCAGCGAAATATTAGACGTTCCATTATTTATCGTTAAATTCGAGTAATCATTGACTCCCGTATCCGTCAATATCAGGGCCCCAATTTTCGCAATCGATACATACGCAGTTGCAGAGGAGTTGATGATGGTTTTTTCGAGTTCCACAAAATAATTTTTGATATTGGTTTTAAACGTCGTTTCATTCAATGCACCATCAACGGTTACGGCAATGTTAATGACTTTAGGTACGGCACTGGTAACAGTGACTGTCGCTCCAATCGGGCGCACCTCTTCAATATAATCAGCGACGTTCTTTACTAAGGTATCACTGGCCTGTTCGTAGTTATCATTCACTATGACAACTTTTACCGTGCCCGGGCCATTCCATAACGGGATCACCTTGGCGGCACCTACTCCGGCCACACTGGTGGCCCACTCCATATAATGATACTTGTTACCGGACGTTCCCGGAGTCCGCACATGTGTAAGATATCGACTCAACAGACTGCTATCCTCTTCCTCATCGTATCCATCGTGCATGGCTGCTGCATTCGTAACGCTGGTAATGCCGGGTATAGACATCGGAATGACCGTAATTTCACCGGCTGCCACATTTCCATCTGCCCCCGCTATGACGGCCTGTACAGCTACGTCTGTGCTGCCGACAATTGTTACGGTGGCAAGTGTTTTAAACTGGGTACTGGCTGCCGTGGCAAAGATGCTGCCATTGGGTAAGGTACCATTTCCTTTTACCGTAACAGTACCGGAAGCACTTACCGCGTCTTTCCGGATAATGCCGGATTCAGCAGCCCGCATGGTAAGAAAGTCGCCCCAACTCGTATCAGCAAACGCTGCTTTATATAACTGCTCTAACTCCACTTCCGTTTTGGCAAACTCAATACTATTCGAGGAAAACACATCATACTCGAATGTCCCCTCAAAGGTACTGGCAGCCGTTTTGCTTTTACTTTGCAATTCTGCCAATATATCTGCTTGCTCCCGTGCACTATACATTAACGTTCACCTCCCCGTACACCGTTGTAAGATTCACTGCACAAACAACTTTATCCCCACTTGCCGTAAATTCGACGGAATCGACACTGGTAATATAGGGATTCACCATGAGGCATTCGATAATGATACGTTTGAGTTCGCTGTACCGTTCCTGTACCCCCATGACTTTACCGATAAACGGTTTTACTTCAATGCCATACTGCCAACTGTAGGCAAGATATTGATATCGTTCCGTCTGCAGGGCTTTATATACCCACACTTTTACGGCTTCCGCGCCTTCCACAAGGATATGCTGGCCATTTCCGTTGTACAGGAAACAGTTTTTTTCGAAATCCCATGCATATTCCTTGCACATCGCCAAACTGTCAGCCGTTGCCGTCGTATCTGTCATGCCGCTGCCCGTACCAATAAACGGAAATTCTTCGCTCATAGCTTCACCACCTTATCCTCGATAATATATAGCTGCGCATCCTGTCCATAGACCGGAGTCACACTCACTCTGTCACCAATTTTAAGCGTATCGGTATACACAATATTGTCCGTATAGTCATTATCGATTTCATGATTATGCGATTCATACTGTGCTTGGCCGCTGCCGCCGCTCCGGTTTTGTGTCGCTGATTTAATATGGCCTTTAGCAGTCCGTTCATATCCGATCAGCAGATATTCCGAAATATAGACATCCTCTTTCGTCAACGTAATATTGTTGACCTGTACTTTTATATCAGGCGGCGGGGCTACGATAATGCCGATCATGGTGCCCTGCGGTCGTTCGCCCTGTGCAATTTGATGCACTGTATGAACCAATCCGGCCATAGACTGTGATGCTGTTGGAACATTCGCTGCCATACGCTCACCCCCTGCTCGTCTTAATAATGCGTGTTGGTGTCATGCCCACGTCCGTATAATCATGGCTATGCACCACGTGGTTGGCATCGCTGCTATTGCCGTAATAACCGCCCTCTCCATCATAAATAACGATATGATCATCATCACCATATACGATGCAATCGCCCTTTTCCAAATTTTCGGTAGTAAACGATTCCACGGCGATATTACTATTCTGCGCATCGGTTACCATCGTGGGTACGCTTGCTACGCCGTTTTGTGCTTCCTGTGCCAAAAACGGGCTGTAGTAGCTGCCGACTTTACCAACGGCTTCCGCGCATCCATTTTTACCATTTTCCATCGTTTGGCCACCCCAAGCTTTATATCCCGTGGTAAGGCCCTTGCTCACAGGAAGTTTTCCTGTACCAACGCCGTTCCCATCGCTCCATTCTGTTTCGTTCATCAGATTTTCAAATTCGATTTCCAGCCGCATGAAATGCATGCCGTTTTCAAAGGTATGTGAATCCGATTTCACCCAAAATTTCCCGGTAAGCTCTGCCTGTATGTCTTTGATCGTAATGGAATACGACGCCTTAACGCGATAATCCCCAAGCACGTCTAAGGTTCCCGTGCGTTCCGGTCCTTTTAGCATGGCCTTTACTTTCTCCTGAGTATTGGCTTTAGGACTGGATTTATAGACATCCTGTATCATGCTGTATTGCTTTACCCAGTCATCCTTGGATTGATACCCGGTAACATTGCCCTGTTCATCGGTAATCATAACGACATCGACCAGATTCTCGATACTTTCTTTATAGTTACTGTTTTCCACATTGACATACTGATCCGCTGTGACCTTTTCGATCAATGTTCCCTTTTGTATCACGTCCAGTGCATCGCCATTTATCACAAGGTGATACAGGACATCCGGATCGTTTGCATTAGTCTTGGTATTATTTATCTGTTTAGCGGCATCCGTATAGGCGCGCATAATAATTTGGTAGCCGGTCTTTTCTGCCGCAATAAAGCTGACCTGTTTACCCGTTTCGATAATAGTGCCTGTTTTGATACCCATTTCGGCACAGACAGCCTGTGTAATCGCTTCCGGCGTCATATTCGTAAATTTACGTGTCGTCTTAGACCGGCAGAGAATAAACAGGTTATCATACGCTGTCACCGTAATACGAGAGCCCTGCGTATCCTTTTCAATGGAAAATACGTTGCCTTGAAATTGAAGATTTCCGTCCTCGTCATACCCGAATATGGTTTCACCGTTATTGATCACATAGTTTGGCAGGTTCGGATCCCGGCTGTCCTGCGCATACTCAAACACCAACTTCCGGGCAACCTGCAGCCGGGAACCGGACCATGTGCTTTTCTCTACCAGTTTTGAAATATCCGTTCCTTTATGTTTGATAATCAATGTTTAATCACCAACTTGCGCAGCTTGCTAATATTATTAATTGCCAAATCCTTCAGATCGTTGGATTGTACAATCCGCCGCCAGTGTGAATATTGGCCATATGCCTTTTTCGCAGCATCTAATACATCGGAACCCTTTTGTACCAGTGTGGCCGATGTTGCGGTCTGTATGTTATCCGCCCGTTCCTTGAGCCCGGTGGTGCTGTCCGTTGTCTTATCATTATTGGCAGCAGACGTATTCAGGTCTTTGTATTCGGTAAAACTAAGCGTATAGTAAATATCTTGACTTCCGTCCTGCTTGCGATAGTCAAACGATTGTATAGCCATCGCCATATTCACCGGCGTATCGGTAATAATCACACGGACCGGAGTACGCGCTTCTTTCCATTTAATGAGTTGCTGCACACATTCGGATGGGGATTTACTATCACCCACTACGAAGGGGTAGTCATGTACCAGCGCAGGAAAAAAGCATTTGAGTGTTAATGTCTGCAGCTTAGGCATGCCGAATATTAACGCCTCGCCCACCTGCGTAATCGTCACTATTTTATTGCCCTGTCCTGTATTGACTTCATAATTTGGCGGCGTCACAGGCAGAACAAACTTTTCTGCATCACTGGAAAGGATAACCTGCTGATAGGAACCGCCGGTACCACCGCTTAACGCAGTAGACAATATTTCCAATGCATTCTCCAACGCGCCCAGTCCCATTAGTAACTACCTCCATAATTAAGTTCCGCCTGATCCATTAACTGAAATAGCTGATGCGCAATCCTGTCTATATCCGACTCTTCACGAACCACAAACGTATTACCGCTTACCACTACCCCTGCCGGTGACTGGCCACCGTTCCGTGACACTTGCTGCTCAATAATACGTTGCGTTGTTGCCGCTGGATAAATGCGGCTGCCCTGTGGCAGATCCACAATTTCGCCGCCGTGTTCGTTAATATGTGTCAGGCCGCCTTCAAAATAGGATGAACCTGTAGCATTCCACTTCATTCCCGGCAAATGAACACCGAATGAGGGAAGAGAAATGCCGGATGTAGCACTTTTAATGGAAGTCCATGCATCGGAAGCCTTTTCTTTCAACGGGCCCCATACATTGGTATCAAACCAGCCAACGACACCACTCCAAGCGCTTTCCGCGTTTGTAGAAGCGTCCGAAAAAGCACTTCTAACACTATCCATGGCGGATTGTGCATCCGTTGAAATGTCATTCCATGTTGTTTGCATCTTCGCCCCAAATTCTTCTTGTTTGGTGCGCATATACGCCACGTTATTATCCCAACTCGCTTGAAGGCCAGCAGTAATTTCAGCCCAATCGGATTGGAATCGGGGACCGGCATTTGCAAAATCCTGTTGCATCTCTCCTATTGCCGTAGACCATTTTTCTTTTACACCGGAGAAGTCAAACTGGTCAGAAAAATCCTTAACCACAGCTTCACCACCAAGATACCCGGCAGCCCCGCCGACAATCCCTCCAACAGCACCACCAACAGCGGTTCCTTCCGGTCCCACCAAGGAGCCAATCGCCGCACCGCCTGCAGCACCAATCTTGCCGCCTGCCCACATACCACCAAGACCACCAATGGCACTGGCGGCAGCTGTACCGCGCTGTCCTTCCGGCGCGTATGCCACATCCAACGCGCTGCTTCCCAGTGCAAGAGCTGTCCCGATAATGGGAGCTCGTCCTAGCAGCTTACTCCATCGGGAAGAGGCTTTTGGAATAGAGGTGCCTGTGGGAGTCGGCTTTTGTTTCATTGGTTTTCCATCAGGGCCCAGTATGGTTGTGCCATTGCCTGATGTAGATTTCAGCCCGTTTACGATGACAGTTTGCGCATTGACAACCATCTCCCGCGCCGTACCAGCTGCATCGCCTATACCGCCGCCTAGCTTTGTACCGCCTAGTCCTGTGACGGCATCTTTTGCTTTGAGTGCCAATTTCGTAATCTTATAAAGTCCGGCTGCCAACACGCCGCCGGCTAATACAGAACCCACGCCATCAAATTCAAGGAATTTATTTTTTAAATCGTTGATGCCTTTACCGGCGATCTTGAATACATCCGAAAAATCGAACCCATCTTTAATGACCGTTCCGGCATATTGCACAACATCCGTCAATTCCGTAATAAATCCGCGTAAACCAAAGCTGTTGTGGCTGTCCATTAGCGTATCTTGAAAATTTTCCCAAGCACCGGATAATTGTTCAAGATCCCCTTTGAGATTATCCATCCGAGTAATGGCAACGTCTTTAGCTGTAACTTTCCCCATTTCATTGAACATCTGCGTAACGCCATCTGCCCCTTCACGAAGCAGGATCATGCCACCTCGGATAGCATCGGAACCGAACATGTCATATAACGTACTCAGCTGTTCTTCTTTCGTCATATCCTTCATCCGATTGTTCAGAAGGCCAGCAATATCAGCTAATGACTTCATATTCCCTGCTTCATCGAAAAAGGCAGACGAACCGCTTTCTGTAAGCAGATTCAGTTTTTCAAACGCCGCAATTGCTGTTTTCCCTTTCGGTACGAGATTCGATAACATTGTTTTCAAGCTTGTACCGGCATCCGATCCTTTGAGCCCGTTTTGTGCAAAGACAGCAAGGGCAGTGTTTGTATCGTCGAAACTCATACCGGCCCCTGCAGCTACCGCCGAGCAGGCTGCCAGTGAATATTTCAGCTCGCCCACACTGGTGGCACTGGCATTGGCGGCACCGGCTAAAATATCTGCAGCATGCGTCGCATCGTCTACTTTAAAGGCGTTCATGGCCGTACTCATAATTTCAGCGGCATCCGGTAGTGCAATATCTCCAGCAACTGCCAAGTTCAAGGCGGCTTCGGACGCATCGCCTAATACGTCTTTGACATCCACGCCGGCTTTCAGGAGTTCAGCCATACCTTTAGCGACTTCCGTATTGCCAAATACGGTCGCTTGGCCTAATTCCATCGCCTTTTCCTTGACTTGATCCATAGCAGCAGCATCTAAACCGGTGAGTGCTTTAATTTCGGACAGTTGCGCTTCAAAATTCATATACGTTTTAATCGTATCGTATATGCCATACCCAATGCCGGCAGCTCCTGCCATTTGCATACTGGTACCCATCAGCATACCGCCTGCCATATTAGACATGCCGTTTGATAATTTTCCGCCCACACCGCCATCTTTCGCCATGTTATTTTTGACATTGATCATGGCTGTATAGGTTTTGCCTTTGAACTGGTTCAGTTCCTCCTTGGCTTTTTTTATTACCACAGTGGCGTCGTCCTTAGCCCGTACCGTTGCTAAATAAACACCATTTATTCCAGATAAACTATTTTTTAGTTTTGTAGTCTTTTGCGCGGTATCCACCGCACTTTTGCCAACTTTATCAATGGATTCTGTTGCACTAGCTGCAGCAGGAGAAATGCCCGTCAGTGACTGCTCAAATTTTTTAAATCCGCTTTGTGCCTTATCTATACTTGCAGAAAATTTATCTTTCATTTCTACTACAGCACTTAATACATATTCACTCATCGCAGCCTCCTTCCTGTTGCAATTAATACCGCCATATCATTCTGTCTTTTTAATTCCAACTCCATGGCAGCATGGCAAAACAATTTTTCTGTTTCCGATAACGAAAAGAAATAGTTAAATGTGTGACCGTTGAGAACCAAAAAAGCGGCCGTAGCCGCCTCCCAGTTCTCCTCGATTAGTTTTTTGCTTCTTCGTGTACCACCGATTTAATATCCTTGCCATATCCGGCGCATTCCATGATTTTCTTGGAGATAGCCACCACTTCACCCGGTTCAAACAGCGAATCAACAATATCTGTCGGCTCCGTACATCCGTATGCTTGCTGCAACGTGGTATCTTTTAGGCTTGGTGTGGTTACCAAATTCAGGATCATGTATTTATCGCTTTCACCGGATTCTTCCAGTTTAGATGCTTCCACTACAAACGACCGTGTCGGCTTTTTCACGGTGATTGTCCCAATAGATGTATCCAAGTCATAGGTTTCCTGTTTCTGTGCTTGGATCTGTTCCTTTTTATCAATTAATTCCTGAATGCTAACTGCCATTGGTATCTTCCTCCTACTAATGAATACAAATTACGAAATCGTTTCCATGAACGAGGCATCTTCCGGCGTAAAACCGAACGGAAATTCTTTTTCAACTACTTTCCCTTTTTCAAAATTCATAATGGACAGCTCATTGAACCATACATTATCAACACTGCAGCGTTCTTTCTGACCATCCACCGCATCGGGATCCTCCACCAACGCCACCAACGTAGCCCGCGGATCCTTGCCGGACTTCCACGCTTCCAAATAGGCATTAATATTACGGTTGACAACACTTTTGATCGTAATCGTCCCTTCGCCTTTGAGGGATACGATTTTACTATCCACGCTGTTGCCGATCAGCACATCTTCACGGTTTGCGGTAACTTTGCACTCATATTTTTCAATTTCAAACAACAATTCATTGTCCCACCACACCTTACCGTAGCTGCCGTTCCAACGCCGCCGGCCGCGATAGGTTACATCTTCTGTTGCTCTTGGCATAACACATCACCCCTTTCTTACATCGTAAAGTCAATGTTCAAGTTTTCCATCGCATTGACAAACTTCACGGAACCGGCCAAATAGACATTGTCGCCGGTGTTATATTCCCGGATTTGCTGTACTGTCATATCCGCCACCGTCTCGCCTTTGAGAATGGCATAATTCCGTTGATATGTTTCACTGATATCAACCGTATTACCAGCATCTTTATCCAGTACATTTCCTTCAATTTCAGAAAAATAAACAAGGATAGCTGCAATAAACAGCATTTTGTGATCATAATCATTGATCACCTTACCAACATAATATTTTTTGAAGGTATCACGGATATCATCCGTAACCAAGTCCACGCCTTCAATAATTTTGATGTACCGGAAATCTTCGCCTTTATCCGTTGTAAACGTAGTCAAGCTGTTGCAAGCCCGGGCAATTTTAACACCGTCCCCATCTTGTTCATCGAACAATAACAGCTGCCCTTCATCAATGAGGCTGTCGATATCCTCATATACTTCTACACTTTCAACTTCCGTTAATTTAAAGTACGTTGCGGAACGATCTAAGGAAAGGCCTGCCAAAATACCGGCAATGCGTGCCGTGTACTGCAAGGCGGTATACGTGGTATATACGGCATTCCCGGATGTATCCGTACTGGTTTCAACTTTAATACTTCCCGTACAAAAATTAACGATACCTTCATGATCGGCTGCCTGTGCCGCCAAAACTGCCTTAAACGTCTTTTTCTTGTTATTGCGCATGGACTTGATCCAACTGGCAAGGTCTGCCTGATCGGTACCCGTTGCCATCGGAGCGCATACCCAGTTCCATTTGATATTGGCCAACATTTTAAGGACTGTTGCCTGTGTCTTTGTCGGTGTTGTCACTGTTGCATTGGGTAAGGTATATACCAATATTTTAAGTGGCGTACCGTCCAAGCACTTTTCAATTAAATCCGTTGCCGTGGCATCGAATCCACTGGGAATGTCTGACACATCGGCAATTTTGTACGTGTTGATCACGTCTGATTTTTCGCAGCGTAATATCATCGCCACAATGCCTCTGGCAGACCGTTTGATCGCAGTGGTACCCTTTGTTCTGAAATTAATCAGGACTTGCGGCAAGCCGAAAACTTCTGCTTCATTTGCCATATTTCTATTCCTCCTCTGTTACATCGTTTCCATTGAACTCCAAACCTAACTGCTGCATGAGTTCGTACTGAATACCGCCGATTTCTTCTTTCGTGAATGCATCGGCAAAATCAAGGTCAAAAATATAATGTGCTATGTCATCCACAAACGTTGTTTCTGCTTCCAGAACCGTGATGTAGCGATCCTCTATCTGAAACACCGGACGAAATACGCACTCTAATGCATCCGCTGCATCATATAGCTGGGCACGATCTGCACGGCCATACGTATCAAGCGTCGGAATAAACTGGACATCAATTTGTATCGTTCTTTCGCTGACAATACGATCCCATGTTTTAACTGCAGGACGCATTTCTACATAAAAATAAGGCGCATCGGACGTATCTACATTGTCGAAATGCACCTTGTATGTAGGAAATTTACTTTTAAGCGCTGTTGTAATAGCTTTTTTAATAGAGCGTAATGTAATCATTTCAACAGCTCCTTCAATATTGTTTCTGCATCAGCCTTAAATGATTTTCCGGTTTGCAACATACCCAGGTGCAACATTTTTTTGCCAGGGACAAAATCTCGTTTAAGTCGTTTTCCTATAGCTGGTACATACCGCCCCGGAGTCTGTCGATGCCCAAATTCAACATGCGCAGCATATTCCACATTATTGTAAACCTCCACAACTCCATCAGAAGCTCGCGTGCGATGCCACCCCTCCTGTAACTGCTCTGTAATTGTAGGAGTGTTATCTTTCACTTTAGCGAGCAGGATTTCTGCCTGTTGTGCTGCAAATTGATTACGTTTCACAGTTCCGGACTGCGCTAATTTGGATAACTTATCATTAAGTTCTTCAAAACCAGAAAAAGAAATTTTCATCAGGCTTCCTCCTTCCGCCGTACAGAAATCTCTTGATGATCCGCATAGCAAAACGGCTGCGCAGCATATAATACGAAGATCTGCCCTTGGTGGTGTATCGTCATGGCATCGTTTGGCTGGATCGTATAGACCGGATCCATACAGATTCGTAAATCGGTTTTCAATATAAAGGCCCGGTCCTCCTGGCTTGATTGCAGTTCCTTACCATACTGCGATAATTTACACGGGATATTGACATACACATCTGTCGGCTTGTACCCATCCGCACCTTCATCATCTATCGTTGGCATCTGCCGGGTTACTGTAACAGTGTCCGTATACATGATGCTAGACAATACCCCTTTCAGGTACGCATTTTGTATCATGGCCATGCCACCTTCCGCCACCGGTTCAGTTTGGGTTTGATGCTGTCAAAATCAACATCACTGACTAATCCGAACGGCGATGTACTGTTTACTGCCCATTCATATGTTGTATCATTCTGCTGCAACCTTTTGAGCGGTCCCGGAGCACCGGCTGCCGCCTTTGCTTCATCATCTATACGCTTGCAGACAAGATCGACAATGGTATACACTAAGCTTGGCGGGAAATCGGCACGATGGCAATAGTCCAAGATATCTACCACCAACTTTTCAATAAAAAATTTCACGGTAGCCGAATCCGTAATCGGTTGCGATTTTCTAAGCTGCACTTTATCTGATATGGTTTTTACAGCTTCATCTTGCGTCATCGTATCACCTTCCCTTTTTCCACTGCGTAAATGTCATTGTCTGCTCTATATAAATAGCCTGCCAATCATCATAGGTCATATTGGCAGGTACATGAATACTCTTACCATTTTTATCACGACCGATACGTGTTCCCGTACTACTTCCCGGTTCATCGGTAAGGCTTCCGGAAATGGTAGATCGGCAATTGGGATGCAGCGGCGGCACATTCGTACCCGGCTGCGCATCTGCCACTGGGTAGACATGTCTGTCATGCGACCGGCAAATTTGAGACGTGCGGTGGTCCAGCGTTGCGATGAACGTATAGTACTTCATGCCGGATTCGGCGATGCTGTCCATAGCAGCCTGATTCTGTACATAGTTCAATTCCGTCCGGACCAAACGCACGACATTATTATGCCCGACATCCATTCTGTTTTCTATCGTTTTTGCCATTTTCTGTATACTATCACCGCGATGAATGGAAGCAACAATTTCATCCTGCAGCACACACGTCAATTGCTGCGTGTTGTTCCATATCCGTTCACTGTAGTTTTTGCCACTCCACGGCGTACGCAATACGTTTTCAACAGATTCCGTTGTTGCCTTAGCCACCGGCTGTTTGATATGCCATTTTTGACCAATATCATACAATCCACGATAATAATTGTCTTTGTAGGCATCGGACAGGAAATCATCCATCTGTCCGTCCGTTTTCCGGCCCAGCCGGTCAAATTCCACGAGGATATCACTATACAGCTTATCCAAGCGGGAAATACGGCTGCGCATGGCCAAGGTATTGAGTTCTTTCAACAGCCCCGGATCCCCGGTCTGTTTAATGGCAGCCACATACTGTTCCAAGCTCATACGCCAATCACGGTATTCATTGCCAGTAAGCATTTTTCGCGCTTCCGGGACCGTCAGCTTATTATCCTTAGCATACCGGCCATACAGGGCCGCTATTTCCGTTTGTATCCGGCCCAATGATTCCCGATAGGCATTGAATAATTCCTGCTCAATAGTCTGTTGGCTTTTTTTGTGCCATTCTGTTTCCCGCTCTTCCGCACGTTGGACCCAATAGTCCTCGCTTGTCATGGCCATGCCCTACACCGCCTTATTTATCCAGCTTATGTTTAAATTCCACAATGCGGATCTGCTTAGATTCATACACACGGTTCCAGTTTTCCCCGTTGGCTAATTCTGCACGGGATACCGTTTCTACATTGGCACGGGTTTTATTAGTCCATGCTATGCCGCGCGGATGCATGATGAAGCACCGGCGATTGATCAGGTAATTAACTCCGGACCCTTTCTTTTTATCCCGGTCCATTTCAGTACCCACAAATCCTTCCGGGGATCCATTGCCAAACGCGACAGCTCCGGCTCCGAACAGATACGTGGTATATACGCCATCCGTTACCGGGCAGCCATCGTCTACGATAACGCGGCGATCCTGATACGTGGAGAATTCAACGGAATTACTGTCACGTTCCGTTGTAATAAGGTTCTGTTTCTTCAGATACGACTTCGTTGCCGAATGCATGACAACGGCTGTCAGCTGGCTTTGTGCATCACCCAACAGCTGCAGGGCATCAATAAACGCAGATGCATTGATTTTAGCAGCATTACCGGTACCGCCAGAGATATCCGCAATATGGTCTTTCATGGAGGTACTGGCAAATACACCGTTAAGCAGATTAATCAATTCTTTTTGGGAATCGCGCGCCCAAAAGCTTGCTACCAAATCACCAATCGCGCGCATCGGATCGTACCCCGACAACTGTGCAGAAAGGTCTGTCGCACTCCACATCTTCGCACGGCGGATCGTGGTAGAAGCGTCTTTACTGGTCGTGATTTTATCCGCGGTTAAGTCCTGCCCTTCCACGACATTTTCAGAATCGCCCGTCAAATCATCATAAAACGGCATATTATGTACCTGCGCCGGATCCGATGCCAACCGGTCAAATTCGGTATTGTTCGTAATAATGCCGGACTGATAGAGTGCCGAAAGCTCCATCGTACGGTTAATCACATACGGATTAAAAAGTTCAGGGACAATAATGTCCGTTAAGGTAGTACCCGAGCTTGCAAACCGCTGTAAATTAAATTGAAATCTTGTATTCATACGTATTTCCCCTTCTTTCTGTTAAATCGTGATTCCTGCAGCCGTGGCCAATGACCGGGCCTGCTCTGGATTGTCACGCAATAATTTCCCCTGTTCTGTTAGATTAAATGAATCTTTTGCAAATGGATTCTTGGATGGACCACCTGATCCGCCGGCAGGATCATACTTGGGATTTGCTGTTGGTTTAAACAAAAACGGCTTGCCTTCCATCAACACCTTAAGCTGTTCGTCCAAACCGGCCACTTTTCCATCCTGACCCAGGATGAGTTTTTCCTTGTCAAACAGCCCGGATACAATATCTACATCCTGTGCCTTGTCTGCAATCGCTAATTTAATAGCATTGGTAAACTGCAGCTCCTTGAGTTTGGCATCCGATTCTGTTTTCTGCGCAGCATTATCGGTCTGCAGCTGCTTGATTTGGGTTTTCAATGCCTCAACATCGCCCTTGCTGTTTTTTAGGGTATCCAGTTGCTTGTCCCTGTCGGCAAGCTGACTCGTGAGTGTTTTCTTTTCCTCATTAACTTCATTAAAACGGGATTTGGTCACATATTCACCGTCCAGATAGCCTCTAAGGTCTGTAACGGCTGCTGATCGTTTATCTTCCGCAATCCCTAATTTCTGTGCCACAAATTCTTCAATCGTCATGATATATTTCCTCCTATTTTCCGGTTTTTACCGAGGTTACCTGCCTCGAGACAGGATAAATCAAGCTACTTTGTTTCTGTCGTCGATGTAACATATGCCGTATTGGTACGGCAGCAGTTCTGGATGATGCGGACAATTTCATATTCGGTACAATCTGCAACGGCAGAAACAGGGAAATCCTTGCCAAACTGTTTGACGTATGTAATCAGCCACTTATACATTCCCCTCACCCCCTTCCCCGTTCCCGCCATTCTGATTCATGGCATCATGGTACACATCTTCCTGGACCTGTCTATCTTTCTGCTCTTTCTGCAGCTGTTTTTCCTCATCTTCCACATTTTCTACAAAGGGATGATTTTTGAGAATAGTCTTTTGCGATACGATTCCGTCTGATTGAGCACACATTGCCACCAATTCAGCATCATTGCGGATACTGGTACGCATCCATGTTTGGATAATCGTGCCGCATTCCCGGTTCGCCGCCTTGCAGATGGCCCGGACCAATTCATTAAAGCCAAGGCGAAATTCGGTTTCCATCAATCCGACCTTGAGTTCTAACAGCGCATATAAAAATTTCATCGCTTCGCCGCTTGTCGCGTCTAATCCCTGCTGCTGCGGATCAATGCCCTGTCCCATATCAAAAATGGATTTACGCGTGATTTCCAGCATTTTATCCCGTGCCTCGACAGGAATATCAATCGTCAGTGTGGATACGCCGCTTTTATCGCCGGCTCCATCGCTGTCTGTACAGATAGCTTTATAATATTTCAGGTCTTTTAAAAACTTATTCAGCTCGCCACTTTCACCCGCACCGCCGTAGTTCGTTAAAACAAAAATGACCTCCTGGATATCCTCAAGGTCATTCATAAAACCGCTGTACGTCTTGTCATACGCATCAATTAACGCCTTAACACGATCTAAATCACGGCTGGCTATGGAATTATTAAAGAACGGAATAAACGGCACACAGCCGAAATCATGATGCATGATGCTATCTGATTCGGATAACCCGGCATCGTAGAAATCCGTAAAACAGGGATAATCCATCAGGCCGTCTTGGATGGTATCGGCTGTCCGTTTCCGGAATGCCTGGCATTCTGCATCTGTCCAATATTCGTATACATCGTAGGTGCTGCCATCGGTATCATCAATATCTTTGTACACACGCAGTACGGCCATCAGCTTTTGATCCAGCTTTTTACTCCATACCGGAATCACCTGCATAGACGGTACCACACCGTATTGAAATCCGTCTGCCGGATCCATCCAGTAATGCAACCATGAAACACCGGCATTACTGGCATTGACACATAATACCTTTGCTTTTTTTGCCCAGGCATCCCCCAAGGCATTGGCGATTACTTGATTCGTTTCATCATTCTTCACATCAAACAGAGGCGGTGTTGTAAACATGTACGCCGCCTTCTGATCGACTAATAACTCATAAAAGCTATGCGGGATATGGTTATCGGCATTTCGCAGCGGGTTTTCTGTTTCTGCCTGTTCCTCGGTACCGGTTGGCTTTTTGGGCTTTCGGAACATGATATCATTCTGCACCCGGTAATATCGTTCCGCAGTTTCGGCTTTGGCCATAAAATTGGCATGTCCCTCAATATAGCTGAAAATCAGCTTCTTTGCTGCATCCAAGTTCAAACTAAACTCACCTCATCTCATAATACGTAACCGGCTGCGTGCCATTTCTTTTTCCATGGCATACCGCACATCGTCGATCGCATGATTGTTTTTGTCCGGATAGGCACTAATAAACTGGCCGTCCTTATTGCGCTCGTATTCATAATTGACAAACTCTTTGTAGGTATTGGGACACCGCTGCTTATCGATATAGATATGTGCCCGTTCCTGCAGCCATTTCATACCATGTTCCACACTGTCCGGCCCTTTCCTGGCTCCCGTGATGTTTAAGCCAAGCCCGCGCATTTCTACAATACTTTTAGGTTCAGCAGAATCAGCAATGATGCGACAGGTATGATGTTTCTGTTTAATAATTTCAGCTGCCCGCTTATTTGTTAATTTCTGTTGATATAATTCGTCAAATATGTATAGATCTTCATGCTTGGCATTATAGTGCATCGCATTGAATGCCAATGGATCCACGGCAAAGCCAAAATCCAGTCCATAATGCCGCCGGTCGAACTGCGTGATCTGTTCATCGCTCATGCGCATATCTGATACATTTTCAAACACTGCTCCGCCAGTGCCGGTAACTTCGCCCAGGTATTCATGTTTATACAATATTTCATTCTTGGCTTTAAGCTTTTCGGCTTCCAAAATAAATTGATCGCCTAACCACGCTTTAGGTACATCTAAATACGTGGAGTGATGTACTAGCCGGTCTGGATCATCAAAGAGGATTTCCTCATTCACCCAGTTATTTTGACTTTTCGGTGGATTATACGTACAAAATACCCAGTATTCTTCACCACCACGCAGCAGGGATTGAAACAGATTCCGTATTTCTTCCATACCGCTGAATTGGTCCAATTCCTCCAGCCATACGATACCCACATACCCAAACGGCAGCTTAATGGACTTGACCTTTGTCGGATCATCTACCCCAAAGAACAAAATCTTCTGTCCGGTCGTCTTGTATGTGATTTCATGCGGCGATGTTTTGAAGCGGAAGCGGGTAGCAACACCCAATTGATCAATACCCCACTGTACCTGCGGGTATACGCTGTTTTTGATGGTATTGCCTACCTTACGCAAGACAACGGCATGGCATTGCGGATGCTGCATCAGCAACGTTGGCACTTCAATACCACCGATAAAGGATGATTTTGTACTACCGCGGCCACCGGCCAACCAATAAAACGTATGCGTATGCTGTTGTATATCCCAGAACACCGGATCGAAAGCCGGTGAAATGATATCGGCAATATTGACTTCCACCGTTAACCCCCTTTTCTGTCAAAAATAAACGCAATAGAATTCTTGTCAGCCTCGTCATGTTTAATCGCATCGACTTCGGCCTTAAGTTTTTCCATCCGTAGTCGCTGTTCTTCATCAGCTTGTCCGGCCCGGCACATTTCTTCATACTGCTTGATCATGTTATTGAGTGTACCCATGGCACGGGATTGAGCCATTAAAAAAGCAGCCTGCTTATCCCAAGCAAACTGCAGTTCGTACTCTTTTTCCCAAGAATCTGTTTGACCGGAACTTTCTTTCTGACGTTTCAGTATCTTGGTTAGATCGTCGTGATCCTTTACATACATGATTTTCTGTGCCCGAATAATAGCAGCATATTTGATGCAGATATTTTCCCAAAGGATATCAATAGGCGTTGCCTTTTCGACATCTGTAACAAGCGCAAGCGTTTCCGGCGGCAGATATTTGGAAAACAGCCCATGCTTTACCGCCTTTTGATTCCCGGGCAGGCTGCCGGTATTGCCAACAGCATTGGTGTTACAAAAGGGTGCACCCTTTTTCTTTTTGTGTGCACTCTTTTTACGCTGCCAGTTATGCCGCTGTTTCCAAGACTTAACCGTATTAATAGATACGCCGTGTTTTTCAGCGATGTCTGCGTATTTCATGCCATTCATATAATCCGCGTATGCCTGTTTCATGTTGTCCATCTACATAATCACCACCATCCTTATTAAGTGTTTTGAAAATTGGCATACCACTTTTAGCTATATATTTTATTCTCAATCAAAATTTGATTAAGAATCTCTCCAAGAGCACAAATTTTATAGTGCTCCAGATCCAATTCCAATCGATAATTTAAGGCTTCAATGATTTCATGTAATAGTACCTCATGCTGTGCACTTTCATGCAAGCCGCCATAAATATGTATCTCATTTCGAAAATTGTTACATTGGCCTGGGTTGCCCCCTGTTTTCTCAATATAATCTTTGTCAAGAATAACTTTATATTCATGGCCTAAAATATTTATTTTTGTAGGAATCATGATAGTCACCTTCTATACAGCTTGATATAATATTCATGTACAAACCTACAAATGTACTGAAAAGAGATGATAATATATGGCTAAAAATACGGGTAAGGGATACCGAAAAGGTCCTATAAAAAATCGCACTCAGACACGTACTAAAAACGGGAACGCTATTGAACGGGACACTAAAACCGGAAAATTCATCAACCAAAAGACAACTCCGGGTGATTTCAAGGATGTACGGCATGAAAAATAACAGCTATAACACAATTGTGTAAATTGGACAAAAACATCTATCCAGCAAATAGATGTTTTTGTTTTGAAAACAGTCGGAGACTACTTGAGTATTCGATTTCTGCTATGCTGCACCACGGGTGCGTGATTGAGATCGGTTTCATTGGTCACGCGTTGCCTGTGATACAGAAAACATCGGCAGCGCTCGTTTACGATCAACAGTTTCTTAATGGTACACTGCAGATCGTTGTTGTATTCACATTTTGTATTGTCGCAGCCGACCATGTAATCACCTGATTCCTGGCATCAAAAAAGCACTCAGATTAGTGAGTGCTTTAGTTTATCTCAACTTTTCTTGAATTTTTGAAATGTTTTCATTATTATAAAAGCCTTGAAACTTAGCTATTAATTTATCATTGTTAGGAGAAGTCCCTGACATATCTATAATTAAATTGGATATATCTGTAAACCAAGTTTTTACAGATATAATATCCGTTTCATCAAGGCCTGATTTTGATACATATAGATTCCACTCAGAATCAAGAATTATCTTAGCAATATCTCTATGTAAATGCCCTGCACCAGTATTACTAGAAGCTGTATTTTTTCTTAATTTTTCAATTTCATCGGAAATATAAACCTTTGTATGCTCAATGTATAGAACTAATAATAATTTGTTTTTTTCTTTTTCTTGATCCTCGCGATCTTGTCTATCTTGTTTCATCAAATCATAACTATGTTTAGCACCTTTTTTATTTCCAATCAAACTAAATACACCGCCAATAAAAGCACCAATAAGTCCACTACCCGCAGAAACAATAGTATTCACGGTATTTGTATCCATGTAGCATCACCTCTTTATAGAGATAATACCACAAAAGCCACCGACTTTATACCAGAAAACGAAAAGAAGCACCCATTACGACATAAGTGCTCCCTTCGTTATACGGGGGTGAAATGATGTTGCTGTCCGTCTCGCGGCTCTCGACATCATTTCACAGTAATAGTATACCACACAAAAATATGACATTATATGACATCTTTCAAATTCTGCAAAGCAGCACCGTGAACACGTAATGTATGCCGCCAGCTATAATGCATATTTACCGCAATCTGTTCCCAACTCATACAATTGATATACCGGTCGTACAAAATCGTTTGCTGATCCGGATCCTCTATTGTAGCGATCAGCTTTTTACCGTGTTCCCGCATAGCAATCAACTTATCCCATTCATCGTTCACGCGCTCCTCATACATTTCCAGCCGGATATATGCATCGGACAAATCAGACTGCTTTGTGCCGGTTACCCGCTCGGTCAGCTTAGATCCTTTAAGATATAACATATCAGACCGGATCTGATCGCGCTCTCGTTCCACAGCGCGTAATAATTTTTCGTGTCGCCGAATCTGATTCAAAAATTCTTTGGCTGTCATGTACACATTTCCTTTCCAAACTTGAATACTGGTCTAATCCATGGAGTAACGTTTAATTATCCCATTTTTCCTAACACACCCTGCTGCAGATCTCGTTCCGGAACCAATCGCCCGGAACGTTTTTCTTCAGCAAGCTGTTTTAATAACAGTAATAGCAAATCAATATGATCCTGTAATGGCCGTTTTTCCTTGTCGTACTGTGCTGCCGAATCCCATGCACCTTCTCCAATCACAGGCCGAATAATGTAGCCATACTCTGAATCGCGAATCAAGATGCACCCCGTCCCGCGCAAGTAACATAAGATGCCGGCAAGTTCCTTGTCCCTAACAGCAGCCTGTGTCAACAGCCACGCCCATTCCCACCGATCCTGCGGATGTTTGCTACGGTAATTGTCCGGAAAATCTTCTATCGGCCAATGCTTGGGATTGTGATCGGCTTCGACATGCTGTATCAGCTGTTCGATAAGATTGTTGATCACCGTGTCACGTGTCAACATGCCGGTTTTAGGCTGCTTTATTTCCTGCAGGATTTCGTTAAATACGGCTTGAACACGATTTGCGTCAATTCCATTCATACACCATACTCCTGTTCATCGAACCAAGTCGCCATCATATCAGCCAAGTGTACCGCCGTTACTAATGGCGATTTTTGTTGTGCTGTTCCCAACAACTGCAATCCGCTGTACGAATCACAAGCCGCGTCAAACCGTCCCATGTGCCAGCGAATGGCAAGCATTTCCTCATCCGACAACTCTATATATTTGCTTAATATCATCACAGATTTCTCGCCATGGCCAAGCGGCGTATCGTCCTGCCAGACATATTCCGGATACGATTCCCATTGGCCGTTATGATTCTTACGCCATTTTTCTTTCTGGTGGTAACAGCCCATCTTGCAAAGATCATGTCCAATGCCACAAATGAAAAGCGTTTCCGGAGAATAATGTTGTCTAACCAATACTACACTTTGATGCCGTACCAGTATTTCTAATCGTCTATATACATTCCAACTGTGTACGGCCAAACCTCCCGGATACGCGCAATGATGTGTTGTGGAGGATGGATCCTCAAAAAAACTGGAATTACACAAAAAAGCAATAAATTGTGGATGTACTCCAATTTTTTTGGCTTCTTCTATAATGAGATCACGCATTTGTTTTAATTTCGAAAATTGTTTTTCATCCGGCTGCTGCAGCCATTCTTCTAAATTCATACTTTCAGCTCCTCTGCAAAAATATAAATGCCTTCCTTTTCGCCATACATTTTTTCTATCATTTCACAGCAGACCAAGGCATCATCTTTCCAAAAGCCTACCTTGGTCATGCAGTCCTTCAATAGCTTGACCATATTATCCGTATCTGGCTTGGTGACTTTCCACGTACATGCCGGATGCTTTTTATTCGCCTTGAATATCCATTTAGTACACAACCGCATCGGACCCTGAATCGGCTGCTCCGGTTTGCGCTGATATAAATAGGCTTCAAACATAGCCCGCGCACGAGACAGACTTTCCGGATCATAATAATGTGGCTTTCCGTTTACGACGTGTACTTTTTTCTCCTGATGCGTTACGGTGGGTATTTTCATTTCCATGAAGAATTCTATCGGCACACTCTCACCTTCTTTTTTTTGACAACGACAACATGTATAGTCGCGAGAAAATAATAGGAATAGGGACGACAAGTGGTTGTTTCAAAACCACTTGTTGTACCCCTATTATTTTTTCTGCGGACGACATTTTTACTATATATAGGACGTTTTGTCGTTTTGTCGTTAGATTTTATTTTTTTGTCATCGTTTTTCTTAAAAGTTTGTTTATATTACTTAACGTACATAAAGTTCATAAACGTTTTGTCGTTAGATTTTTAAGTATTTTTTTGAAACTCTCGCAAACCGCATGGTTATCACTTCGCGACGTTTTGTCGTTTTGTCGTAATTTCCGTAATTAACGACACTTAACGTTCTGTCGTTAATATTTATTGTTATTTTCATTATATTCTTTAAATTTTATTGTTTCAAAATAGTACCATTTTTATTCACCATTTCATCACTTTCGTCACAATATCGTTCTACGGTTCGCTTGCTGACATTTAATGCATGCGCCAAATCCATAACGGAAACATCGCCATTTAGCGACAACTCCAGAAATTTATTTTCTGCTTTTTCTATATTAGATACTTTCTTTTGTTTATGTACGTTACTGGCTTCCCCGGTTCTTTGCGGTACTGATTTCCCCCGAAACGGAGCTGCCTCCGTCAGTTTGCCAGTCGTATCTAGTTCATGAATCGGATACCGGAACCATACATTCCGCGGCGAAAACGGCGCAAATTCCCGAAGCGTCCCTTCAATCCGCCACGCCGTGGCGCTGTCATTATCCGGGTTTTCGATCTGCGTCATATCCAGTAAGGCATCGGCATCGCGGGCAAACACGCCCGATCCGGATGCTCGGTCCATACTCGCCTTGCCAATCTGCGCGCCTTTGCTGTGATGGTGGCAATAGATTACGGCACAGCCTAGTTCCGTGCATACCTTGTCGAATTGGTTACAAAAATGCGCCATCTGGTCGGCACTGTTTTCATCACCCGTAATAATCTTATAGATAGGATCAATCACAATAGCCGTATACGCACCTGTCTTAGCCCTACGGATCAGTTTTGGAGCCAGCTTATCCATCGGGATAGACTTGCCCCTCAGGTTCCATATGGCCCAATTATCTAAGTTACTGGCTGGGATATTCAGTTCCATATATACGTCATGGAACCGATGCCAGCAGCTCGCCCGGTCGAGTTCAAGATTGACATACAACACTTTTCCCTGCATACATTGCCAGCCCATCCATTTACGTCCTTCGGCAATAGCGATCACTAATTCGATTAAGGCCAACGACTTACCCGCCTTGGACGGTCCGGCCAGCATCATTTTATGGCCGCACCGGAGTACGCCTGCAATCAGCGGTGAAGATAACGGCGGTAAATGGTTCCATATTTCGCGCGGTGTTTCGATATCCGGCAGCTCGTCTACTTGTTCGTCGTACCAGTTCTGCCATTCCACATAATTGTGCTGCCCGATATTCGTATCGACGATAAACTGTTTTTTATCTCCACGCATAACGCCCGGAAGACGTGACAATCGTGACGGGTTCCGGTCCTGTACATCAACTTCCAGTCCGTTTTTGCGGCAGATCGTATATAAGAAATCCACACGTTTGCAGTATTCCTCATAGCAACTGGCATCAATATGTACGATCGCATGCAAGCTTTTACTGCCGCTATGGACCAGCACGGCTACCGGCAGTTCCAGTTTACGGATAATTTCGTTCTGTTTTTCGATGGGTATCGTATCGGATTCTACCAAGGCATAGCGGAATTCTGTCACGTTCTCGTTCCGGACGCCTCGTTTATCCAACGGATTGATCCGGATCCACATACCACCCTGTTGGTTATAATCGCCTATTACATTTCCGGTATTACCATTACAAGTACGCAATCTATCAATCAATTCTCCAGCGGTTTTGGTATATACGCCCTTATTGCGGGGAATGAACCGGCCATCCTTTTCAAAACTTTCATTGACGAAGCCAACATAATCCTCACTGTTAAACAACGTCGATAGATACGTAATCATTTCCTGGACAGGATTCCATTTGGATTTCGGTTCCTTAATTTCAATACCTTCTACCCAATTGCTGTCTACCAGCTTGATTCCGTCACCGGCAAGGTAATCGTCCCAGTTATAGGCATGATTTTCTTTCGGTGTCCATCCGCCCTGCTTAGCAAGATCTGTGATTGTTGCGCCGGTAACCGGCCGGGATGTCCCCCGGAACGACTGCCATTTCTTTTGGCATTCGCCCGCATGATACCGAGCGGTATCGGTCCGGCTCCATTCGTCCCACACATCGACATCATAGCCTTCGTGTTTTAATGAAAAGCCGATATTCACCCATTCCTGGTACGTTAAGGACGTGGGATTGATATAGTGCAGCAGTGGACGCAGATCCATTTTGCTTTCCATGTATTATCACGCCCCCGGTTTATAATCTTGCGGATGTATGCTGCGTGGCACGCGCCAACTATTAGCGGCAATCTGGCCGATCAATTTTGATGCGTCGGTAAACATCCATGTACCCACATTGGTAAATCCTCGTTGCTCCAGCAGCCGTATTTGTTTCGGTGTTGCCAATCCTGCTTCTTTGCGTTGAATCAACTTATCAAGTAAGATGCTTGCTTTGCCCGCACTGTCAATATTTTCAGCAAATATCCCAAATTTTTCGAGCATACTGATTTGTTGCGGTGTCGCAGGTCCTATTTCGAACCCAAAGGAAGGGACATAGCTTGCTAAATCTTCGTCACGTATAGAAACCGCATATTGTAACGGATCCACCAACTGGCGTTTGCGTTTCCTCATGGCGTTTAATTGTTCGGCAAGTTTTTCTTCCCGGTCTGCGATCACATCGTCGGCGGCTTGTTGTTCAGCTTCTTCGATATCCATCGGTTCTGCGGCTTCTTCGATGCGTTTCGTCATGGCATCGGCCATTTCTCCGCTTTTGGCAAGAAGGCACGCCGGGCGGCATAGATCGTGTTTCTCTGTCAGCCATAAAAAGTCAAGCAATAACAAGTTCTCTTTCCCAGGAGACAAACGAGTCCCACGTCCAATCATTTGGGAATAGAGCCCTCTGCTTTTGGTGGCCCGTAATACGATAATGCAGTCTACGCTTGGACAATCCCATCCTTCGGTAAGCAGCATGGAGTTACATAGGATATTGTATTTTCCGCTATCAAAATCCGCTAAAATCTGTTTTCTTGCATCACTTTCGCCGTTGACTTCGGCAGCCCGGAATCCCTTTTCTTGCAATAATCGGCAAAACTTTTGAGACGTCTTCACCAGCGGCAGAAAGACAACGGTTTTTCGATCGGCACAATACTGTACCATTTCTTCGGCAATTTGCGCTAAATATGGGTCTAAGGCAGTCCCTAATTCGCCTGCCTTAAAATCCCCCGCCGACATACCGACGGCGGTAATATCTAATTGTAACGGGATTGTCTGTGCCACAATTTTGCACAGATACCCGTCCTTGATGGCGTTCGGTAAATTATATTCAAATGCCAGGCTGTCAAAATACGTTCCCAGATTTCGTTTGTCGCTGCGGTCCGCTGTTGCGGTCACACCTAATACATTTGCATCCGGAAAATGCTGCAGCACATGCTGATAACTATCACTCATGCAGTGATGGGCTTCATCAATAATAATCGTTCCGAAATAATCCGCCGGGAATTGCTGCAATCGTTTATCCCGCATAAGTGTCTGGACACTGCCAACAACGATGCGATACCAGGAACCCCGGCAGGATTGTTCAGCCTTTTCTACGGCGCATTTCAATCCGGTAGCCTTATATATTTTATCGGCTGCCTGGTCTAACAGTTCCCCGCGATGTGCCAGGACAAGGACACGATCACCGACGCGGACACGCGCCTCGGTGATCTTAGCGAACACAATGGTTTTTCCAGTACCTGTTGCCTGCACTACCAATGTCTTTTTATGTCCGTTATCCCATTCCGTTAACACAGCCTGGACGGATTGTTGTTGGTACGGTCGTAATTCCATTTAAAAGGCCCCTTTGGTATATCCTTTTTGTCCGGGTTGTTTATCGATATATTTATCTACATTGTTATATTCTTTTTCGTTATAGGTCCTCGGCTTGATATGACATCGGCCTTCCAGATTGATAGCGGCCGTTAACGCATCGCCGATACTCATGGCCATGGGCTTATCTTTTTCTTTCAGTCCAATCGCCCGAAAAAATGCGGAAATCTTGAAATCGAATTTACTGCAGAACAACAAATTATCTTTCACTAATACCCCGTTTCCGTCTGCATCGGTCACCGATAAAGAAATCTTTGCTTCCGGGCATTCCGGCACTTTATCTGATGCATTGTGATACGTTCGTTCTACACCGGAAACGGTGAAATCATAATCCCCTGCCGGCAGCAGTGTAAATTCAGAACCATCTTGTTCTAGTTTATCGTCAAAACTATATACAGTATCGTTATTTGCCATGTTCGCTATCTCCTTTGATATGAAAAATTAAAATGGTACGTTCTCTTTACGTTGTTTAATAAAATCCAGCATTTGATTCCACGCCTGTACCAAACATCCGTCAACGAAATCTGGTGGATATTGTGCAATAGGACAATCTAACGGGAAATATCCTTTGGCTGCTACCGCACTCCGGATATCCAATTCCGACACATCGGCAGCTTTCATCAAATCCCGTAAAGCTTTGGGTATATTCGGATTCAAGGTTACTGTTTCTTGCTTAGTTTCTTGCTTCGGCGGATTTTGAGGTTCTGGTTCCAGCTTCGGCGGTGCTGCTGGTGTTTCCGGCTGTACTGGCGTTGTCGGTTCTTGCACCGCTGTTCCCTGATAGGTAGGATCCCCGGGAATGCAGTGCGCGATCTGTTGGTAATCAAACGACATTTTATCCGGCAGTCCATGCCGGTTCTTCGCGTCCCAGTCGGGATGATGGGTGGCAAACATGACGCGTTTACCGCCACTTGCCTTTTTCCGACCGTTCTTTTCAGCTTCGTAGATGTTATATTCATAGTTAGCGAATAACAGCATATCGGACCATTCTTTTACCATGGCACCGACACTGGATCCAGCTTTATTACTGAGTTTTAATTCGTATCGATCGAACGGCGGCTCCGCCGGCCGTTCAAACTTGCGGATCAGGCAATGTGCCGTAAGAACTACATTCATACCGGACTCCGTGAGATCTTCCAAGGCGTTCAGCAATCTGCCGAATTCTTCTTTGACGTATACATAGCCCTTGCCGTACCCGAAACTTTCAATGCTTTGCATACCGTTCTTCTTGCAGATCGAATCGATACAAACGAGTTCCGCCCAGTCAACGGTATCAATTACCAGTGTTTCATAGCCCATGTGATCCTTCTTGAGTTCGAAGATATCTGCCAGCAGTAACGGCCAGGAGGACGGCCGCGGAATGCGGTCGACTTCCAAATGGCTGGTACTACCCTCGGTATCAATAAATATTGGACTGGGGAACTGACTGGCGAATGTACTTTTCCCAATACCTTCCGGTCCGTAAATCACGACTTTCTGCGGTTTCTGTATTTTACCTTTGATAATATCCATTACGATTCACCTTCTTTTGTAAACAATCCCATCTGTGCCCGATGACCTTTAATATACTGATTCGCTTCTTCATTTAATCGGATCAACAAGGTATTAATCGTTTCATTGTCACACGGGTATAAAATATTGGAGATAATCATATCGGCTGCCATCTTCTGCGGTGCGGATATCAGTAAATCGAATTTAAAACTTTCCATGGCATCTGCCTTGTATTTATATTCCACGGACTGCAACGTCATGGAAAGCTTTGCATCGGAGACTGGATTCCGAGTCCATGTTTTAATAGCATTCGCAATTGATTTCAACGTGTTAGGAAGTTCCGGCCTCGGCAGTTCTTTGCATTTTAGTGAGTAAATAGCATCATGTGTGTCCTTGAATTTGATAAATGTTGTTTCTCCGTCATACTGAACTTTCATAATATCCATTAGTATTGACCCCTTCCTTAAAATTTACCTGGCTTCCAGGTAGGCTTCTTTTCTGCCGGTGCTGAAATTACCGGAGATGCACCTTCGACATATCCATCGGTAATCACAATCGAACATTCCTCTCCGGTGGAAACTCGTGTCGCAATGACCTGCAACTCTTCCTGTTCCAGCCATGCGCCAAAGTCGGATAATGTATCCGTATCCATCTGTTCCAACTTATCCATTAACACAAATCCGCAATTCGGATTCAACCGCCGGACAATGGCGGTTGCTACTTTTAACTGTTCGGAAGAACTCATGCAGTCCCACTGCTGCCCGTTATAGGTAAGCGCCCCATCTTCTACAGATAGCCCCGGTAACGGTAAATTCGCATCCGTCAGTAGTGTGGTCTTATTCTTTCGCACGGCATCCAGTTGTCCGGATAATTCTTTGTATTGAGAACTTAGATCTTCAGATTCCTGCTGCGCCCGGATTTTTTCAGCGTTGGCGCGGACCTTGACATTCGTCGCATCAATATTGGCAATATTGGTTTCCAGTTCGTCCGTGCTTTCATCAACTAAATCGGCAGCCGAGGTTTTCGCAGTTGCAAGGTCAATATCCATTTGATCCAACAATTCTTCTTTTTCAGCTAATTGCTTGCGAAGTTCGGAAACTTGATCAGAAAGCCTTTGATATGATTCAGATATTTTTTGAACATTATCTCGCTTACGCTGATTTTCGCCATTCTTGGAAAGAATAGCCTGCTGCTGTTGGATTAACTGCGAAGCGCTTACCGGTTCTGTTGGCATATCCGGATAATATTCCAGTTCGTCGGCATGTGCCTTTTTCCGTTCTGCCATTCGGCCAATTTCCGTGCGTTGATTATAATAGGCTTGTTCCTGTTGCTCCAGTTTCGCCAACTGCGGTCCAACTCCGATAATCTGCAGTAAGATTTTCGCCTTGTCTTTGGCACTGGATTGCATAAACTTAGGAAGATCCAGCGCGAATTGTTCTACAAATTCATTTAAAAGCTGCTGGCCGCCTTTTTGTCCGCTGGGATCATAGACTTTTAAGGCTCCGTTTTTCCCCTTACGGTCCACAATCAGGCCGTTACTTAACTCGATATGGATGGATGGCGGGATGACGGATTCTTTCCGCATCGGATCGGATGGTTTCATCCGTTCGCCGCCCAGTGCCCAAGCAATGGCATCTAATACACTTGTCTTTCCCTGCCCGTTCCGGCCTCCGATAATCGTCAGACCGTTGACGGTCGGTTCCAGGGCAACGGCTTTCACCCGCTTGACGTTTTCTATTTCTAAACTGTTAATTTTAACTGCCATTTCTGCTATCGTCCTTTCCGTTGATTAATTTCTTCTTGTAAGTTATTGATAATAATCGCTAATTTAATTGGCGTACCACCAAAGGAGAATACATAATCTATATTTTCTCCTTCTTTCAGGTTTAAATTTTCATCAAAATGCTTTCGCGGTATCCATATGTTTTGATTAGTATCAAATAAAGTAAACCTTGCCGCTTGTGTGGTAATTTGCCCCATGAATCTAAATTTAAAATGTTTATATAGCTGCAATTCTCTGTTTAAATTTTTCGGTGGTTTTATGTATAGAGCCATTTGCTAAAACCTCATTTTCTTGATATACTATGCGTAAGTCCAATTTCTTTACAAGATGCCGTCTGCATGCCAGTGCCGACGGCTTTTTCTTTACCATAAAACAAATCGATCGCACCGTTTTTCGTACTCGCCCATGCTCCTTTCCGGTAGCAGTGCTTACAATACACAACATAAATCATGTAATGGCCGATGCGTTTAAATGCCATTTTTGGTATGTGACCACAGATGCAAGGTTTCATAGCATCCCTCCGATCCATGTAATCATGGCCTGCCAAATGGAATACACACCAGCAATTCCAATCGTGGCTGACATAATCAATCCTACTAAGAAAATTCCTAGTTCTTTTGTGCTGAGCGCTTCGCCGTAATCGGTTGCCCTGCGTTTTGCGATTTCGCGATCGATCGCTGCCATATCGCGGCGTGCCTGTAACCGTTCGTGATTCTGGTTGACGAACCGCCACGGTGTACCGATATAGTCCGTTGCTTCATTCATGCTGTTTCGACTCCTTTCTGCTTGGCTATGTTACCCGGATTATGTATTTCATATCGACGTTCTCCATAGCGGAGTTCACATTTTTTCCGGAGCCAATCGGAAAACGCGTCAGCATGTATCAATCTTTTACCTCCACGAGCCCCTATCCGCATACTGGGGAAATCAAAATCTTTGGCCCAATCTCGGATTTGTTCATCTGATACAGAGGCAATTTTTGCCGCTTCTTCGACAGTAATACAGATTTTTTCCATTAGGTTATACCTCACTTTCTTTGCTAAATGTTCAGCAAATCATGATATAATCATCTCTGAAAGGAGTGATTATATTGAAACGTGATTTAGATTTACTGAGAAGCATGATGCTGCGCATTGAAGAACTTGATTCACACAAACATAAGATAACAATCGAATCATTTTCTGATCTGTGTGAAGATCCGTATATGATTTCACTACACATTGATCTTATGCAAGACGAAAATTTTATAGAAATTCTTGACGAGATATACTGTGGTGATCTAAAAGATTTTATTATTGCCCGATTAACAACTGCCGGATATGATTACATTGATGCCATTTACGATGATTCTATTTGGTTCAAAACCAAAGAGCAGTTGCAAACCATTGGTGGTCGTACTGCCTTGTCTGTTGTCAAAAATGTTGCCGTTACTATTGCGGAGTACTACTTAAAATCAAAGCTTCCATCTTCGTAATCTTATCAAGTACACACTTTAGATTGGCATACTCATTATGCAAGTCGACATCGTCCGACCAGATTGCCGCCCTTTGTAGCTCCACCATGCCATTCAGTTGTATCTCTAAAATAATTTGGAGCCGCTTTTTAGCAGATTCCCGTTCAATTTCTCTCTTATGTATTGGGGTTTCCATCATCTCTCACCTCCTCTCGATATGGTATAATCACCTTAAAAGGGAGGTGATTATTATGAGCATTGATTTATCAGGATTTGATGAATTGAATAATCAATTAGAAGAACTAAACAAAAGGGCTGAATCGCTTGAAGGAACTCATTCAGTTAGTTTTACTAAGCTTTTCACAGAATCATTTATGAAAAAGCATACTCATGTTTCTTCGTTCGATGAGTTTTTACAAGCAGGTAACTTTGTTGTAAATTCACAAAAAGATTTTGAAGTTATTCCAGATGATGTCTTTGACCAGTACGTATCAAAAGCTACCGACTTTTGTTCATGGGAAGACATGTTTGGAACTGCTACGGAAGAATACGCTGCCGCCGAATTAGGCTTTTAATATTTTCAATATCAATTGTTATATTGGCAGCCGTTTTATTAATCAGCTTCACTTCTACAGGGCGGTTATTTTTAATCCGCCCCCTTTTTAGGTGTATTGTTGCTTGCAAATTATCCATCCCCATCTCACCTTCCTTCGATGTTTTGTGTTGACACAAGGTGTCAATTATCGGACAAAAAAATATCAAGTTTTTCTTGTGTCGTTAATAATAACCAATCTGATAATGTTGTTGCTTCAGAGCAATCAAAAGCAACGCGTCCTTGCATTTTATTATTAAATGACCCAACGGAGCATCCTATAGCATTCGCCCCCTCTCTGTATGTTTTTCCTTTTTCAACGAGTTTCCCCTTTAGCATGTCCAGATTCATTTACTTTTCTCGCCTCCTTTTCTGACACAACGTGTCATTTATTGAGCTAAGTATATATCACATCATACATGATTGTCAAGTCCGTGGTGTCAAATTTCATATTTTGCATTACATTTTTCTTGCACAGCGTGTCATAAAGTAGTAATATATAATCATAAAAAGCAAAAAAACTGCAAGGAGGAATATTGGAAATGGCCGAACGAGAAATTATAAATGCTGAAATTGGTAATAGATTACATAATGCAAGAAGTACTGCTGGACTTACCCTTGAAGAAGCGGGAAAAAAAGTAGGTTTAAGTGGAAGCGTTATTCGTCGTTACGAAATTGGAACAATCAAAAGTGTAGGAATTGATATTATAAAAAAATTTGCACTGGCCTATGGCACTACTGCACAGGATTTAATGGGCTGGGAAGAACCGCAACAGCAAGGCTATTACAACGATCCCGAAATTGCTGCCATGGCAGAAGAATTGCGTACCAATCCTAAAATGCGTATTCTTTTTGATGCATCCAAAGATTTGAATAAACAAGATATTGATTTTGCTATTAATATGATTAAGGAATTAAAGAAAAAAGAAGGTATTGACGATTGAATATTATCCTTATTTATAAATCAATGCCTTTGCACATGAAAGCTTTAGTGCACCCTAATGAGGACGAGACATACACCATTTTTGTAAACTCTTTGATTGATCACGATAATCAGGTCAAGGCCGTTCTCCATGAAGTGCAACATATTCAAGGCGGTGATTTTGATGCCGAAGCGCATGCAAATTTATTGGAGTATTTATTACATAACCAAGAGATTTCAGAATCTGATTTGCCAGATGTAAAGTTTTTTGTGGTTGCTTGATAAACTTGTGGTGAAATGATAATCATAACAAGTCAGTGGTTATAATAGCATTGTAAAAATTTTGGGAAGGAAAAATTTAAAATCATGAATTATAAAGATCCGCATAACAAAGAAAATTTGATTCGAGCAAAAAACAATTTAATAAGCGATCTTAGTATATATTTAGATGAATTAATTGCTGGTGATGAACATCAATATAAAGAAGCAGCTATTTTGTATTATTCTTTAACCGACAGATTAAATTATTTCAAACTTGAACCAACGTTTAACCCAAAATACTTGCCAAGTTATGCACGGGGAAATCTGATTAAGGCCAATTTTGGATACAATGTTGGCTCAGAATTCGGGGGCCTTCATTATTGCATTGTCCTTCATGAAAGTAATCAACAAAATCCAATAGCCTCCGTTCTTCCATTAACGTCAAATAAAGGGCGCCTTTATAAAAGTGATATTAACCTTGGGGATGAAATGTATTCACTTCTCATGTCAAAAATAAAAAACACGAAAATAGAAATAAAAAAGCAAAGTAAACAGTTATCGCAAACAATAAATAGATCTAACGATATTGCGGATAAACTTTTTTCTTTAGTAAAGATTGAAGGATTCTCCATTGATGAGAATTCTTTTGATTTGCTTGGGGCGGCATTTTATGGCAGCCCACAGCTAAAAAACTTATTAAAAAACGTTTCCACAATTACAAAAGATTTTAAATTCCAACTCAATGAACTGCAACAGACAAAAAAGAGTCTAGACCAAACCTCCCGTGAAATATCAAAAATGAAAGAAGGTTCTATTGGGATAATCAATCAAATTCGTCCAATTAGTAAGATGAGAATTTATAAGCCAAAATCCAAAAATGACGCGCTATATAATATCTCTATTTCTGATGATACGCTTGACACAATTAATGAAAAACTATCTCAATATTATTTAAAACCGTATAAGTAATATTAATTGACAGTCAACTTAATATCTGCTAAAATATAAACACAAGCGGTTTAGCCGCATTGAAAAAATGATAAGCGATTAGTCGCATCTAACGAAAAAGCCTTGTGTTTATACACAGGGCTTTTGTCGTATTAAAGTTTGACAAAAGAAACAAAGAGAGCATATAATAGTAATACAAATTGGGCTATGAATCCCAAAAAATATTTTCTATTATTGCCTTCGGGCAAAAACTAAGCCGCTCTCTTTTATATAGAGGGCGTTTTTTTTACGCCTCCCGAAAACAAAAATCCCATCACCGGCTACCGTCGATAATGATGGCGGGAAGGAAGTGAAAACATGGATAATGATTTGGTTTTATTTAAAGATGGTCAATTTGAACTAAATGTTACCGTCACACCAGAAAAAGATACCGTTTGGCTTAGTGCAAATCAAATGGCTTTACTATTTGATAAAGATGAAAAGACAATTCGTCGACATAT
>Ga0183098_10666_pt1 | contig 43417 bp, 30 predicted proteins | sample BioMet9_FD_128884 | JGI IMG/M metagenome (GOLD analysis project Ga0183098, IMG submission 128884) | Microbial communities from bioreactor (seeded with sewage sludge) at Lawrence Berkeley National Lab, California, USA - Biofuel... | ecosystem: Engineered > Bioreactor > Anaerobic > Unclassified ...
GCATACCCGTTCGCCGTTCTTCTACTATCGGTGTGTACCTTTGTGCCTTTGAACAAAGACACAAAGGCGATATGGCAGGAAAAATCACATCAATGAGCAAAATCAAGCAAGTGCTTATAATGCACACACAAGGGATGTCCAACAGGGACATTGCCGAAGAGGCAGGTCTCAACAAATGCACGGTCAACGAGTATATGCGGAAAGCTCGTTTGGATCCGCTTGGGATCGAAGCCCTGATCGGAATGGAGGATCCGGTTCTTGAGGGCCGTCTCTTTGCCGGCAGTCCGGCATACGCGGATCCGCGAATGGCTGACTTCCTCAAAGAACTGCCATACTTCCGTGAGCAACTCAAGATGCCTCATGTAACCAGGACTGTACTGTGGGAGGAGTATCTGGCCAAGTATCCTGACGGATATGGGAAGAGCCAGTTCTTCTTCCATCTAAAGCAGAATCTCGTCGTGGAGAGAACTCCGGTTGCCGTGCTCTCTAACAAGTACGAGCCAGGCAAGGAGCTGTTCGTAGACTTTGCCGGTGATACTCTACAGTATACAGAACCGTCAACAGGAGAAGCGATAGAGGTGCAGGCCTTCGTCGCCACATTGCCATATACCGACTATGCCTTTGTCATCTGCGTCGAGTCTCAAAAGGTAGAGGACTTCCTCCATTGCATCAGGATGTGCCTTGAGTATCTTGGAGGTGTGCCAAGAATCGTCGTGTCCGACAACCTTAAGTCGGCCGTCATCAAGCCTGACAAATACGAACCGACCCTGAACAAGGCTTTTGAAGATATGGGCAATCACTATCGCTTTGCAATCCTTCCTGCCAGAAGCCTGCATCCAAAGGATAAAGCCCTCGTCGAGAGTCAGGTAAGCCGCATATATCATCGCATATACGCGAAGCTGAGGAATCGCTAGTTCTACTCGCTTCAAGAGCTGAATGAAGTTGTGTCGCATCTGCTCAAAGACTATAACCAGACACGCATGCAACAGCGTCCTTACTCCAGAGAGGAGCACTTCCACTCTTCAGAAAAGGCATCTCTGCAGCCGCTCCCTGATGAAATATACGAGATGAAATGTTACAGTCACGTGACGGTCAAGGATACCGGAGAGGTGTACCTGAGTTGTGACAAGCACTACTATACCGTACCTTATGACCTTATAGGACGCAAGGCGACGATCATCCACACCAGATCGCTTGTCAAGATCTACGTCGACAACAAGAGTGTCGCCATCTATGCGCGCGTGCGTGAATGGGGGCACACCCAGCTGCCTGAACATCTTGCCCCTAACGTCAGAGCCTATCTCGAACGCTCCCCGGAGTACTACTGCGAAAAAGCGGATCACGTCTCAGAGGCTCTTGGAAAGCTGTTCCAATCGATGTTCTACCACCGTGCAGACGGCGTCAACAACGAGGTATACTACCGGATCTGCGAGGCGATGCTCAAGCTGCAGAAAAAGACCGAGTCAGGCGTCTTTGACAAGGCCTGCGAGGTCTGCAGAGTGAACAAGATATACCGCGGTGACGGACTTCAGAACGTCATAGTCGCCATCAGCAATAGCATGATGACAGACGAATCAGGGAACGATGTAATACCGACAAACCACGAAAACACACGAGGCGCAGCACAATATAAGTAATCTTATGGAACAACAACTACAAACAGCCCTACGGGGCCTAAAAATGCCAGGAATGGCAGCCTGCTGGCAATCAATGGAGGAGACTCGCCAGATAGATAAACTGTCTCTACGTGATGGCCTGCAAATCCTTCTTCAGGCTGAAAGGGACAGCCGTGAGAATAACAGAATCACAAACCTTATCAAGAGAGCGGACTTCAGGCTTCCTGCGACAATCGAGGAACTTGAAGTCGATGAATCCAGAGGCGTACCACCAGACTTGGTCCTTCAGCTGTCATCCGGAGAATACATCAAATCCGGTGCAACCGTAATCATCTGTGGGGCTGCCGGCACAGGCAAGTCCTATCTCGCAAACGCACTTGGAAACAAGGCCTGCCGGCAAGGATACAAAGTTGCATACTACACAATGCAGAAGCTACTGGATGCAATCAGAATCGCGCGCATAGAGGGCAAGGATCAAAGACTGATGGACAAGCTGAACAAACTTGATGAACTCATCATCGACGACTTCGGCATGAGGCCTCTGGATGGCCAGCAGCAGAATGACTTCGAGCAGATACTTGATGACAGATATAACCGCAAATCTCTTATCATAGCAAGTCAGCTGCCTGTATCCGACTGGCATGGCCTCTTCAGAAACGAACTGATAGCGGATGCATGCATGGACAGAATCGTCCACAAAGCAATACGCTTCCAACTTGTTGGTGAAAGTCTACGTAAAAAGTACTAACTTTGCAAAACCATATCTGAAATCACACCCAGAGTGAACGGGTATCACCGGAATCACTGAACGGGTATCCACCGGAATACATACATTTACGGGTATCACGTTCATCGACTTGGAAAACCTGAAACATACCAATATCCAAACAATGGAAGACGGCAGTCTGTGGATTATCCTGAACCGCCAGAAGACGGGAACGGCTTCGTATATTCCGCTTTTGGATATTCCCGTTCAAATACTGGATAGATATAAAGATTCGGAATTTGCGGGAACGGACGGCAGAGTTTTCAAGTTGCAACACCATGTTTGTGTAAACTGGCAACTGAAACGGCTTGCTGTAAACGGCAACAAAGAATGCAGTGATTTCGGCATTCAGAAGTGCAGTATTTTTGGCAACAATACTGCAGTAGATTCGGCAACAAGGCTACAGTGGTCGCAAAGGTATGTTTTTATTTCATTTCTTTGGTTTTATTTTTTTCTTCAGCAAAGATTGTTTTTCGGTTTGACATTCTGTAGCTCTTTCCTGACAGCTGGATGAGCTCGCATTTATAAAGCAACCGATCAAGTATAGCAGTGGCTAACACTTCGTCATTCAATGTCTTAGCCCATTCGGCAGGAAATCTGTTTGTGGTTATAATGAATGATGTGGATTCATATAGCGAGTTTATGAAGGCAAAGAGCATATTGCCTTCCTCGCGGTCCACTATTATGTTCATAAGGTCGTCTATGACTATTATCTGGGCTGAACAAAGATTTTTATATTCCGCCTTGTCATATGTGGCCATATCTTTCATCTTGAGTGTGGTCAGCACTTCCTCCATGCTTCTGAAGTAAGCTTTATGTCCTTTCTCAATGGCATCAGCACACAAGCCGGCAGCTATGTATGTCATGCCCACACCGGAAGGACCGGCAAGCATAAGGTTGAAGCCTTCTTCTACCCAATGCAGTTCCCGAAGTTGGTTGAGCTGTGTGCTGCTTAGCCCATTGGATATTGAGAAGTCGTACTGGTCTAGATAGTGCGCCATTGGCAGTCTGGCATTTTTGTATCTGAGCAGTTTCAGCCTGTATTCACGGCCTGCAACTTCTTCGTTCAGTATATGCAATAGAAAGTCATCATAACTTGGAGATTGTTTTTGTGCCTCTATTAGAGCATCGTTTATATTCGACATCAGCCAGGAGAGCTTTAGCCTCTTGGCGCAACCGCGTATCGCAGTCAGTTTATCTATTTGCACCATACTACAGAGTTCCAAAGATGTTCTCGTAAGTGTCTATGGATGACTTGCTGGGATCGAAGTTGACCATCAGCCTAGCCCTTTCATCTCCTAATGGCTTTATCTGCTGCTTTTCATCCATATTCCTGACAGGATTGGCAGATATGATGGATTTGTGTAATAAGCAAATATAACTTCGACATTTTTTCGTAAAGTTCTTTCGACACCTCGCTGTTTGTTTTCGAGCTCATTTGTCCAAGTTATACTATGTTGTTTTATTGGTGTTAGAAGCAGCGCTCAACTGCTGCTTGTCCTGCGCGCTCGATAAAGGTTTAAAGATTGTCTTTCTGTTCTCAAGTCTGTAGCTTTTCCCTGCAAGTCTTATGACTTCACATCTGTAGAGAAGTCGGTCTATAATCGCCGTGGCGAGGACTTCATCATTCAGAGTCTGAACCCACTCCGTGGGTGCTTTGTTCGTGGTGATTATCACTGACGTCTTCTCATGAAGAGAGTTTATCAGGTTGAAGAACGAAGCCGATTCATCTTTCTTCACAGGGAACAGCATGATGTCGTCGATGGCCAACAGGTCTGCTTTAAGCCATTTATTGTAAGTAGTGAGGGCTGATGTTGATATGTCCTTTGTCCTGAGGCATGTGAGGATGTCCTCCATGGATATCATGTAAGCTTTCTTTCCTGCCTTAAGAGCATCATATATGAGCCCCGAAGCGATATATGTCTTGCCTGTCCCGGATGGCCCCATCAGGATAAGATTATATGCTTGATTGAGCCATGCCAGTTGTCTGAGCTCATGCAGTTGCCTTTCGGATACTCCTGTAGAGTGACTGTAGTCATACTTGTCGAGGTCATATTCCGGAGGCAGTTTTGCCTGTTTCATGCGATTCAGATAAGCCTTATATTCCCTTGTCCTGGTCTCTTCTTTAAGGACGTTCTCCAGGAAATCCTGATAGGTCGGCTTCGAGTTCTGGGCATCAACAATAATCTGGTCAATGTTGTTCGGTATATATGACAGGCGCAGTCTTGCGCAGTACTTCTTTATATGCTCAGAGCTCATGCGAAGATTGCTTTATAGTCGTTGATGTCCGTCTTCTGCGGTCCCTGCTGCAGATCGGGTGAAAGGAGTTCTGCGAGGCTCGGTTCATGAGGCCCCTTGGGCACCCTGCCGAAGTGCTTCTCACAGTAGTTTATGAGATCTCGGGCATTATAGTCTCCCTTGTCGAGGCACACTTCAAAGGATTTGATGAGAGACTCCGGAAGGAAGGATTCCAGTTCGTTGTTTAGTTGGCTGATGTTGGCCCTGTAGTATCTGGGCTTTGTCTCATAGAGGTTCTTCAGCCACATGGCTGCAAGCGTGTTGCCATCAAGGTATGAGAGGATGTAGTTCTCGAGTTCCTTCCTGCCTGGAAGTTTGGCCCTCTGGATGGTCTCGTCGATGACAGACTCTCCGGGAATTGTCGCCAATGGGTGCGTGGCGAGCCTCTTGCCGGTCTCATTGCTGTATATCTCCACATGGTCATCCCTGACGCATACCCATACGAAGGTACCGTCTCCGTTGTATGTGCCGGTGGGGACATTATAGAAGTGACTGTGGAGGTTTATGGTGTTGTCCTTGCGCACAAGATATTCCTTCATGCCGTCCTGAGGAAGGGTGGGAGTTCCATCGTAGGGTTCGAGATATGGGATCTCCTCCCTGAAGGCCTCGTCCGGTATCTGCCTGGTCGTGCTGTGTGGAAGTCCGTTGGCAGTCCTGTCAAGCCAGCGCAGCCCGCTTTCGTTGAGCTTGTCGATGCCCGCGAACTCGCGTCCGCGCAGGAAACCGTACTTGATGTACTTGACCACATTCTCGACCTTGCCCTTGGACTCAGGGTCACTCTTGCGGCAGAACACGCATTCGAAGTGTTCTGATGACACGAACGCCTGGAAGGCCTTGGTCAGGATTACATCGCCGAGGTTCTCGTTGCTGATGAACACCTTGTCCTGGTCGTAGATCATCTTGCGCGGCTTGCCTCCGTAGAACCTGAACGCCAGCTGGTGGGCGTATATCGCCAGCGCCGATGTGAAAGGAGTCCTGCTGAAGTAGACGAACTTGCGACGGCTGCGGCTCATGACCGTTACGAAGAAGTACACTTTCACTCTCCTGGAATCCGTGCGTGACATCCAATACTCGCCGAAATCAACCTGCGCACTCTCCCCGGGTGCTCCCTCAGGCTGCTTCTCGTAGGGGCGGAAAGACTCCTCGTCAGCCTTCTGAATGCCGTATTTGGCGCGGACACGATGTACGAGGTTGAAAACCGTCTTCTCACTCACCTTCGGGAAGTCCGGATGCTTTTCCCTGAGGTGGTCGTTGACTTGACGGCTTGAAAGGCAGGGATGATGGAACAGTTCCTCCTTCACCTCGCCTTCATAAATGTCAAGTCTGTAGCTGAACTCCCGTTCATAGGACTGGCTGCTTTGGAATTCACTGATGCTCATCTTGTCATACTTCATGACTGTCTGTCTGTGCAGACCGAGCTCACGACCTATCTGCACATAATTGAGGCCTTTTGATCTTAATTCTTTGACTTTGTACCACATTACGAGTTTCTTTTGCGGACTCGTGAGTCCTTGTGCATCCATAACTTTTGTTCTTTAGTCATTTACAAAGATATGGATGCCTTTATCTTTTCCCGGCTAAGGTGTCGATTTTACTTTACCAAAATATGTCGATTTACCTTTACCAATAATTGTCGATTCAAAGTTACCTATTACAGGGGAACGAACGAAAACACGAACGGACTCGTCAGGCAGTACCTGCCAAAGCATACAAGCTTCGAGTTCATCACCGACGAAATGCTCCAATCGATAGAGAGCAATCTGAATAGAAGACCAAGAAAAAGATTGAATTATTATACGCCAGACGAATATTATAAACTATTAACAGATACACGGGAAAAAAGTTGCAATCTGATCTTGAATTCAGGATTTGAGAATCAGTTAGGTAATGCAAATATAATAAAAACGGAATGAATTGTTATAAAAATATTATAGGTCTATTATCGATTGATTGGACGCGATATATGATATTTGAAACAAAAAACGCTATGGATGAAATATCAAATATTGATTGTCTATCGCAAGCCGAGATGAACTATGTAAAAGGAGGAGAATGGGTTATTATTAATGGTGAATTAGTGTGGGTTAACGATTAATATGAGCAACTTTCGAGAAATATCAGCCACTGAGATTGAAAATAATCTTTTGAATCTCAAGCAGCTAACCTTTGAAGTAACGGATGTCTGCAATCTTCAGTGTAAATATTGCTGTTATGGTGATATGTATTATGGATATGACAAACGTGAGTCCAAGTGTTTGCCTACATATATAAGCTTCTATGGAGGGGTGCCGCATCTCAATCTGTCAAGGCATTGTGTGAACAGCTACTGGATTATGATAACTTATACTCAATAAAAATTGACTCAAATGATATTCCAGAAGATTGCGAATCTTTCATAGAGCTTATAAATAATAAAGGATAAGGTGTAATTTCATCATGTTTATCAAATTTTGTTTCTCTACCTCCATTCTTTCCTTTCTATTCATCTTAGGATGCAGTTCGGCTTCTCCCGTCGATAACGAACATTTTCCAAATATTTCAATTAAGGAAGACGTGTTGACCCTTGACGGTAAGATTGATTCGAGCCGAGTCAGTTTTATGTTTGACTCTGGATGTTTAGTTGGGTGTCTTATTCCCGATTCCACTTCAAACCGTATTCTCCCTTTCCGCGAAATCAACTATTTCAACGGCGTAGGGAATACGCAGGTTGACTCAATTTTTGTTTGTGGGTTTCCATATAATTCTGTTGATGTAAATATCATTAACAGCAAATTTAAACCACAAATAGCTCCGAATTATGCTTTCGATACCAGAATCTGGCATTTCAATCTCGATTCTTTGTTGCTTAGAATTGATGATGACAGTGGGGCAATAGATGACGCGATAATTATTCCCATAAAATTTACAGAACGAAAAGGCAAAAAGAATGCTCCGATGGTCAACATCCCTATTGTTTTTTCGCAAAACGGTGTATCCATAGAAACTGATTATTATTATTTGCTTGATACAGGAACTCCATATGGATTTGCAATGACAGATCCTACGAAGGAGATTCTATCATTTGTCGATGCAATCGATGCCCGCAATTACATTGATGAATATTCCTTAAAAAAATCAAATAGAAAAATCGTTCAATTTGAAATTGACTTCAAGTTTTTCGATATGACAATCCCGAATCTCACATGTGAGATTGACACAGGTCTGCTTAGTTTCGATTCGGAATTTGGTAATAAATTTCCCCATGATGACAAACCTGTTGTCGGAACGATAGGAATGCGGTTTTTGAAATTTTTTAATTTCGACATGGATCTTCAGAATAAGCGTTTGATTTTGCGCAGAAATTCCTGTAAATTCCCATCTAAGGCTTATAATATGAATCAATTCTGGTGCAATGATTCCGGGGTAGTGCGTAGAATCGGCATTGAGAGCATTGCCTATAAAAATGGCCTTCATATAGGGGATAAGATTGAAATGCTAAACAGAAAAAGAATTGCAGATATGCCGTTAGAAGAAAGGGATAGCTTGATTTCTATGAGTCAACGTCTTGAATTATGCCTGTCGAACGGAAGACTCATACAAATTGAGAGATAAAATGTTTATACAGAGTAGTTTAATAAAAAAACTAAAAATGAGAAAGTTTAATTTTCCAAGTATCGAAAGAAGTATTCTTGACTCTAAAGAAGCTCTTGCAATTGTCGGGGGTAAAACCTGCGGTTGTTCTTGCTATTACCGCAATGTTGGAGATCGTCACTCTCCCGAAATCACAAACGACACGGAGATTAAAGCAGACTTACCTGGTGGAACCGATATCTGGTAATGAGTTTTAAAATTCAAGTATCCATTCATACATTCAGCGCTGCGATAATGCTGTTATTCAGCGCTGGATGTTCTTGTGGCAATTCATCTTGTGAGGGTACAACACAGAGCGACACCACTTATTCATCATTTGCCTTTGATGAATTTGGGCGGATTCGATCCAGTTGTATTATACACTCGAAGAAGTAAGTAGCTATTTTTGACACTGGCGCAAGTGGCCTAATTCTAGATTCTCTTCAATTTAAAAATTTCGTATACAATGATTCTTTGAAGACTAGCATTATACATTATGCTTCTCAGAACATCAGCAAGACCGTCTTGTCTGTTCCTCAGGGCATAGATGTGAAATTTTGTGGAAGGAATCTTCATTTCAAAGAATTTTTCTTAGCTGATGTCAAAGAACGATTCAACGCCGATGTCATATTCCCTTTGCCTAAAGCAAATGAATATGTTATGCATATTGACTACCAAAAGCACGAAATGTCTTTACTTGACTCAATCCCAGGGCAGATTGCATCAACTCATCCTGTGCAATCGACCATTGACATAGATGAAGGAGATATCGTAGTTTCTTTACCATTCTCTTTAATAAATTGCTGCGGTGAAATTTTAAGATTCAATATTAATGGGGCCATTGATACCGGATCCGGCGGTTATTTAATTTCGTACGGAGGTTTGTATACATTAGGCGATAAACATATTGTCTCTTTCATAAACCATGAGCAAAAATATCATTGCCAGACAGGTGATGGTTTATACATTATACCACAAGTCTACCCATATAAGGATATGTTCATAATTAAAGTGAAAAATGACTCGGACATTTCAACCTTGGTTTTTGGAAATGCATTGCTTGCTCACTATGACTTATGGCTTGATTTTAAAAAACTTCGGATGTATGCGCGAGTGCAAGATTATTATGTCCATCCTTATAATGACTTTCTGGAAGCGGAAGGAAAAAATCTTTATGTCACTAAAGTTCAAGAGGGCGTTTATGTTGAATGTTGTAGAAAATCCTCCTTGCTATGGAGTGCAGGATTACGCCATGGTGATCTGATTATAGGTATGGACGGCCATTTTTCCTCCAATATCACAAAAACGGATGTAACTGATTTTTTCCGTGGAGAAGGCAAGCATGAGTTCTATATTTATAGAAATAACGATACACTTACTATATCCTCGAAATCACTCATGTAATAATTTATTCCAGACAGCAACATGACACAATGTCTTGCTAGGCATCGGCACTGCAAATCATTCAGGTGTGTTATGACAGGTACTTTAGGGATTGCCGTTTAATGTTTCCTATTTGAACGAACTGGCGACTTATCCCATCTTCCGCCTTCATCAGTTCAGTCATTTTTCAACTTTTATATCTCATTCCGGCCGTTTCGGCCGGATTTCTCGTCTATCCTTGTCGGCAGGAGCGTAATTTCCTCTCCTGAAGTCCATTTCATGTGCATATTTTCGTCTTTAGGCCACTGGCTAGTGTTACTGAAATGATAAATGCAACGAAAACGGAAATGAGGCTGGTCGTTCGTCAAATTTGCTGAAGAACCACTTTTTTCAGGAGAATACAGGAAGCGGAACAGTTTAAAAAAAGAGTGCGCCGCAATTTCACAATTGCGGCGCTTTCTCTTTCTAACCTAAAACTTAACCTATGAAAAAACTATCTGCCTCTTTTTATTACAAAGCGCGTGCCACAAATTTTTACACTGGTCAAAATCTTTGTCAGAACACTATACAAAGCCGATTTTTTCCCTTCGAAATGACGAAATCAATCGATGAATTGACAAAATCGGGGACTAAAACATCTTCGTATCGAGGTTCTTCTGGAAGATGAGTTCCTCCGCGGAACGTTTTGGCACGTGATGGACTCCGTCGGCGTCGCGCCAGTACTTGCAGTCTTCGTCATGCATCTCCTCGATCACTACCTTCTCTCCGGGCACGCCAAGTGCGAAGACGCGAAGAATCTTCATGAAATCAGGAATGTGGAGGGTATCGGCGAGCACTTCCCTCTTTACCGAGTCGATGATGCATCCGCCATATCCGAGGTCGGTAGCTTCAAGCATGATGCTCTGGGCGGCAATTCCGTCATCGCAGGAAAATACAGGCGAGATGCGCATGTCATGAAGCTGGACTATATAAGCGGAAGGACGCTCCACTTCCTCGGGGCCATCCCAGTCGCTGAGATAACCAGCCCAGGCAAGAGTGGGGAAAATCTTGGCGCAAAGCGCAGGGTCGTTGACAATGAAATATTTAAGGGTCTGCTTGTTGCGGGCTGAAGGTGAGAGCCTGGCCGCCTCGATCATCAGGTTCAGCGAGGCGTCGTCCACAGGATGGCTCTGGACGAACCTCCTGCAGCTTCTGTTCTTTTTAATAAGGTCTATCTGGCTTTCCATCATTTGTTCTTTTTGTTCTGTCCGGGATAGAACATCGTGGACTTGGCAGGCTTGTTTGCCGAAGCAGCGGGCGCAGCCATAGGCTTCGGCTTGGTGGCATCCGTTTCAGCTGCGGCGGCAGGTACGGGAGCCTGTGAAGCGGCAGGGACAGCCTTGGCAGAGGATGGTGCAGGAGCCGAAGCACCTGCAGGAGCTGATGCCGGAGTGGAAGAAATGCTCTTGACGGGCATTATGGACAGTATCTTCACATCGTTGACCGGCCTGTCCCTGGAATCTGTAGGCTCTGCGGCAATCCTGTCGACCACATCCATTCCTTCTATGACTTCACCGAAAACGGTGTAGGCTCCGTCAAGCTGCTTGCAAGTAGATTCATTCTGGACGATGTAGAATTGGGACCCGGATGACTCGCGGCGAGGGTTTGCATCGTCGCCGCGACGGGCGGCGGCGACTGCCCCCTTCTTGTGAAGGTGATTGGGAAGGATTTCTGCCGGAATGGTATAGCCCGGGCCTCCGGTTCCGATGAGGGCGGTCTTGGAGGTGTCCTTGCTATAAGGGTCTCCGGTCTGGATCATGAAGCCGTTGATGACGCGGTGGAAAAGGATGTTGTCGTAAAAGCGCTTCGAAGCGAGCTTCTCGAAATTATTCCTGTGGAGCGGAGTGTCGGAATAGAGCTTGATGGTGATGGAGCCTTTTGTGGTAAGGATCCTGAATACAGGCTCTGCGGCAAGACTGTCGGGATTGAATGCGGGAGTATTGGAAGCAGGAGTCGCCTCTTCGGCCGTTCCTGCCTGCTTTGCCTTCGGCTTGCAGCCAAAAAGCATCATGAAAGCGGCTGCCACGGCAACCGCAGCGATAATTGACTTGTAGGATTTCATAAGCATGATGTATCTTCTATGTTTCGGGCAAATTTACTGCAAAAAAACATATCTTTGCCCTCACAAGAATCCGATATGGCAAATCCTTTCAAGCAGCTTGCCGGCGATACGGCTATATATGGTCTCAGCACCATCCTGGCCAGGATCATCAATTTCTTTCTTGTACCCCTATATACGAGAATACTGTCCAAGACCAACTATGGAATCGTAACCGAATTCATGGCCTACATCGCCGTGCTTCAGGTCGTCCTGACGCTGGGGCTTGAAACCGGATGCTTCAGGTTCGCATCGAAGGATGGCATAGACAAGGAAAAGGTCTTTTCGAACGCCTTCATGACCGTTTTCCTGTTCTCCGCGCTCTTCTGCGTCCTGATGATAGCGTTCGCCACGCCTCTTGCCAATGCGATGGGCTATGCCGGATACGAGAACTGCATGATATACATGGGCGGAACGCTTCTGATGGACTGCTCCACGGCCATCATCTTCGCGCGCCTGAGATACGAGCACAAGGCAATGAAATTCGCATTGATCAAATGTGCCAAGATCTTCACCGAAACAGGTTCCAACCTGGTTTTCTTCCTGCTGATGCCAAGGTATTTCGCTGCACATCCTGATAACTGGCTACTGAGATTCATCAGTCCGACCCCCGACTTTTCTTATGTCATCTTTGCAATATTCGTCAGCAGCATAGTCTGCACCTTGCTGCTGATTCCGGACATATTCAAGCTGAAGTTCAAATTCGACAGATCCGTCTGGAAGCCGTTGCTGCTCTATTCATTGCCTTTGATGGTGGCGGGGCTGCCGGGAATCCTGAACGATTTCATGGACAGGATCCTGATGCGCTACTGCAACAGCAATCCGGCCACCTGGAGGGCAGACCTTGGCGTTTACCAGGCAGGAGTGAAGATAGCGGTGATCATGTCGCTTTTCATACAGATGTTCCGCTATGCGGCGGAGCCGTTCTTCTTCCAGAGGCAGAAAGACCAGGATTACAAGCAGATGTATGCAAAAGTGATGGATTACTTCGTGGAATTCTGCATGTTCATATTCTTGGGCGTCACGCTTTACATTGACATTATCGGACTGCTGCTGGGACGGGATTTCAGGGTAGGCCTTTCCATCGCGCCGATAATGCTGATGGCATACGTGGTGCTAGGAATGAATTTCAACGTCTCGATGTGGTACAAGCTCAGCGGAAAGACGAATTACGCCATCTGGATCACTTTGGCGGGAATGCTCGTTACATTGGCTGTCAACCTGGTTTTCATGCCGGTATACTCCTATCACGCAGCAGCATGGGCGCACCTCGCCAGCTACTCCGTCATGATGGGGCTGAGCATCTGGCTTGGCAACAAGTACTTCCCCATTCCATATCACTGGCACAAGATTATCGTGACGATAGCAGTCGGACTGATGTTCTATGGAACAAGCACGTTCCTCCCCGAGATGAGGCTCAGATGGAAACTGCTGGTCCATACGGCATTGCTTGCATCATACGTATATGTATGGTTCAAGTTCGAGAACATTACCTTCGCAAGGATCAAGTCATTCTTCAAACCGGCCAAGGCCGCAAAATCCAATCAAGATGAAATTGAAAATAGTTAACCGATCAAGCAATCCCCTCCCATCCTACGCAACGCTTCAGTCCGCCGGACTCGACCTCCGTGCAAGCCTGGGAGAGCCACTGACCCTGAATCCAATGCAACGCGCAATGGTCCCCACAGGGCTTTTCATTGAACTTCCGGAGGGCTTCGAAGCACAGATAAGGCCCCGCAGCGGGCTCGCAGCGAAGCATGGAATCTCGATAGTCAATGCTCCCGGAACCATCGATGCAGACTACAGAGGAGAAATCAGGGTGCTGCTGGTCAACCTATCAGACGAACCTTTCGTCATCGAGAATGGAGAAAGGATAGCCCAGATGATCATAGCCAGATACGAAAAGGCCGAACTGATGGAAGTCGGATCTCTGGATGAATCCGAGCGCGGAGAAGGCGGCTTCGGCTCCACAGGAACAAAATAAGATTATGGAAATAAAGGATCTATACTCCATTTACCGCACTTGCAGCGGAGTTACCACTGACAGCAGGAATGTAACTGAAGGTTCGATGTTCTTCGCCCTGAAGGGCGACGCATTCGACGGCAACGACTTCGTGGCCAAAGCTTTGGCTTCCGGAGCCAAATATGCAGTGGCCAGCAGGCCGGAACTTGCATCGGACAAGGTAGCCTATGTGCCCGACACGCTGAAGGCAATGCAGGAACTTGCTGCCTACAACCGAGCGCAGCATCAGATTCCCGTTCTGGCGATTACGGGAACCAACGGAAAGACAACGACGAAGGAACTCGTCTACTCGGTCCTATCGAAGAAATTCAGGACGACGGCCACTGCCGGCAACCTCAACAACCACATCGGAGTGCCTCTTACACTGATGCGGATAAAGGATGACACCCAGATAGCCGTAGTGGAAATGGGCACGAGCCATCCGGGCGAAATAACTTTTTCCACATCTCTCGGGCATCCTACGCTCTGCCTCATTACAAATGTCGGGAAGGCGCATCTGGAAGGCTTCGGCTCACTTGAAGGAGTGAAGAGAGCGAAGGGAGAGATGTACGATTTCGTTGCAGCCAACGGCGGAAAGGCGTTCCTGAATGCAGACAATCCGATTTTGTGCGAAATGGCCGCACAGCGAAGCGGAATGCATTGTATCAGATATGGCTGTTCCATGCAGGGCTGCAGGATCCTGCCCGTTTCGGAAGAGCATCCTTTCCTGCGCATATCGGTCCCTTCCATCGGCCTGATGGAAACTCATCTGGTAGGGCAATACAATGCAGACAACGTCCTGGCTGCTGTCTGCGTAGGAAGATACTTCGGGGTGCCGGCCGACGACATCAAGGCTGCCATAGAGAGCTACATGCCTTCCAATAACAGGTCCCAGATGGCCAAGACAGAGCATAACCTGCTGATAGTAGACACCTACAATGCAAATCCTACATCGATGCGCGCATCGCTGCATAATTTCGCAGCGACTTCCTTCGATCACAAGTGCGTGATTCTTGGAGACATGCTGGAGCTTGGCGAGGCATCTCCGGCTGAACATAAAGGAATTCTGGAACTTGTGAAGTCCTTCGGATTCGAAAAGGCCCTATTTGTCGGCAGGGAATTCGAGGCGGCAGGGGCGAAGCCGGTTTATGAAGACATCGAAGAGCTGAAGAAGGCACTGGAAGCCGACCCTCTGGAAGGCAAGACCATACTGATAAAGGGCTCGCACGGAATCAAACTCGAGCAATTGAACGATTACAAACGTTTATAAACGGATAAGTTCCTATAATTAAGCTGATTGAAAAATGAAATTACTGTTGATGCTCCTCGTTTCAGGCCTGACTGGATTCGTAAACCCATTCATCGGCACTGACGGCCACGGACACACTTTCCCAGGCGCCACATATCCTTTCGGAATGGTGCAGCTCAGCCCTGACACTCGTCTTGAAGGCTGGGACGGCTGCTCAGGGTACCACTACTCAGACAAAGTGGTCTACGGCTTTTCTCATACACACCTAAGCGGAACAGGGTGCTCCGACTATGGCGACATCCTTCTGATGCCAGTCGAAGGGTACGTAAAGGCGGCATTGACACACGACGACTATTCTTCAGGATTCTCGCACGGCTCCGAAAGTGCGAAGCCAGGCTATTACAGCGTCCATCTTGACAGATGGAATGTGGACGTCGAGCTGACTGCCGGAAGAAGGACCGGGATGCACCGCTACACTTTCAAGGAAAAGGCGAAGCCTGAAGTAATGATGGACTTCAACCACCGCGATTCAGTCATTGGCGCCCGGATTTCGGTCACAAAGACAAAGACTTCCACCATCGTAAAGGGGCTCAGACGGTCTTACGGATGGTCCGGCGACCAGCCTGTCTTCTACTATATAGTATATTCTGCTCCGGCAATCAACGTATGGCAGCAGGACAGCACCAGGTTGCTCCTCCAATTTCCAAAGCAGGCCGACGGCAGGATAATCGCCAAGATAGGCCTTTCATCCGTTTCGGAAGAGAATGCCAAAGCGAACCTCGATTCCGAGATGCCTGAGGGCAGCTTCGATTTCGAAGCATTGCGCAGGTCCACTCTTGCCGCCTGGGAGAAGTATCTGGACAAAATAGAAATCCCGACGGAAGACAAGGACGCCGCTACGACATTTTACACCGCCCTCTACCACACCGCCATGGCTCCAAATGTCATGTCTGACGTCAACGGAGATTATTACGGCCATGACAAGCAAATCCACAAGGCTGTCGGCTACGACCAATACACTGTCTTCTCGCTCTGGGACACTTTCCGCGCCCTGCATCCTCTGATGACCATCATCGAGCCGGAAAGGACAAGCGATTTCATCAGCTCTTTCCTCGCAATTTATTCACAGTCAGGAAGGCTGCCAGTCTGGGAACTCTGGGGCTACGAAACCGAATGCATGATCGGATTCCATTCAGTTCCGGTCATCGTAGACGCCTATGCCAAAGGAATCCGCGATTTTGACGCAGACCTGGCACTTGACGCAATGGTTGCAAGCGCAAATTACCCCAAGTTCGGCCTAGAAGAGTTCAACCGATATGGTTACGTCCCCGCCGACAAGGCGCGCGAGTCAGTATCGAAGACTCAGGAATACGCATTCGACGACTGGTGCATCGCATCGTTCGCCCAAAAATTGACCGACGCCAAGATGGGCAAGCTGACAAATGTTCCTGGAAAGCTTGACTCACTCGACGCCTTCGCTTATGGACGATATAAAAAAGTCTATGAAGAATACATCAGAAGAGCCAGGTATTGGAAGAACCTCTTTGATCCTGAGACCCATTTCATGAGGCCTCGTTTCGCCGACGGCTCCTGGCTGACTCCTTTCAATCCCAAGCAGCTTGGAACGCACTATACGGAAGGCAATGCCTGGCAATACAGCTTCATGGTTCCTCAGGACATCGACACATTCATAAAGATGTACGGCGGAGACAAGGCCTTCTGCGAGCGTCTTGATTCTCTTTTCAACACTTCATCCGAAGTGGAAGGCTTCATAAGCGACGTTACCGGCCTCATAGGCCAGTATGCACAAGGCAACGAACCAAGCCATCACATGGCCTATCTTTATTCCTATGCCGGAGAGCCGGAAAAGACTGCATATTATGTCGACAGGATATGCAAGACTCTTTACGGTCCAGGTCCGGACGGACTCTGCGGCAACGAAGACTGCGGCCAGATGAGTGCCTGGTACGTCTTCAGCGCACTCGGATTCTACCCTGTCACGCCCGGGACTGACATTTACGTCATCGGCACTCCGCAGTTCGACCGCGCCATAATCCATCTTTCAAACGGCAACAGATTCACAATCAACGCTAAGCGCGCATCGTCCTCTGACATCTACGTGCAAAGCGCTACATGCGGTTCCTATCCTGAGCACTTCCGTTCTTTCATCACCCACGATCAGATAATGGCTGGCGAAGACCTGTTAATGGTCCTCGGCCCAAAAGCTGGCGAAAAGTTTGGTCGCCGTGATGCCGACAGGCCTCATACCGCCATCGACTTCGAGCCAAGACAAGACAGAATCCGGTAATCATCATTCAGCCTGGTTGGCGCCTGGGCCGTCTGTCCCGTCGAAGACGTATGTGGCATAATCGTACCCCATGACATCATAAAGCTTGCGCATCCTGTTCAGGCGAACCAGGAATGCATCGTAATCCTTCTGCGACGGATCGCACCACTGGCCTTCGGAAAGCGCGTCGGCGCGAGGGATCATCATGTGGATGACCTGTTTGCCTGAAGGAATGTATTCCGTCCAGATATTTGCCTGAGCTCCAAGGATGTGCTTCTGCTGATCGACGGTAAGGCTGTCGGGCATGGGATCGAAGCCATAGACCTTCTTGACCGGGATGTAACCGCCGATTGCCAGAGGCTCTCCGGATTTGGCGGGGTCGCCGGTCTGATAATAGTCGAAATAGCAGTAAGTATTAGGCGACATGATTACGTCGCACCCCTTTCTTGCAGCCTTGATGCCACCTATCGATCCGCGCCAGGACATTACGGTTGCGCTGTCACATTGTCCGCCATCGAGAATTTCATCCCATCCGATGACCTTGCGCCCCTTTGCTTCGATGATCTTTTCCGCAAACTTCATGAAATATCCCTGAAGGGCATCTTCGGGGGTCTTGACGTCCTTGACCTTGTCGAGCTTTTCAGACTTTATCATAGCCTGGCACTTCGAGCAGCTGTCCCAGCGGACGCGAGGGCATTCGTCGCCGCCGATATGGATGTATTTCGATGGAAAGATATCCATTATCTCGTTCAGGACGTCGGTGATGAAATCATAAGTCTTGGGATTTCCGGCACAAAGCACGTCATCAGCGATGCCCCACTTCTCCCAAACCTTATATGGTCCGCCTGTGCAGCCCAATTCGGGATATGAAGCAAGTGCTGCCATCATGTGGCCCGGCATGTCTACTTCGGGTATGATGGTGATGTGACGGGCGGCAGCATAAGCAACAAGTTCCTTCATCTGTTTCTGAGTGAAGAAGCCTCCGTAAGGAACGCCGTCATATTTCCCTGAATTATGGCCGATCACAGTCTGTGCCCTCTTGGAACCCACTTCCGTCAACAGAGGGTAATTCTTCATTTCCATTCTCCATCCCTGGTCATCCGTGAGATGGAAATGCAAGACATTCATATTGTGGAGAGCCATTATGTCCAGGTACTGCTTCACCGTATCCAGCGGCACAAAGTGGCGGGATACGTCAAGGTGCATTCCACGATAGCCAAACCGAGGCTGGTCGCTGATCGAAGCCAAAGGATATTGCACCTTCCTGAGCTTTCCTGCGGGAGCGGCCTTGCAAAGAGTCTGAATGGCATAGAACTGTCCGGCCGGAGATCCCTTCACCGTAATGGCATCGGAAGTGACATCGATGGTATATGCTTCGCTCCCGGCTGGGGCATCGGCATCATTGCGAAGATAGATTGCATCTTTGGAAGCCTCCTGCCCCCCGGCATCCTTGAGACTGATTCCGGTGAACTTGAGCATTTCGTCTTCGAGCATCTTCGCATTGGCCTGAGAAGCCGAATCGGCATCAGGAATTACGGTCGTTGAACCGGTAAGGTTAAAGAAAGCAGTGCTGTCCGAGACACTAACAGTCTTAGGCAGGGGAATGACATTGTAGTCGGCCTTGCCGACAGTTCCTGCGCAGGAAAAAAACAGGCAGCAAGCACCTGTGAGAGCCAAAGCACACAACGATTTTTTCATTTTAATTAATCGGTTTGATTATCGTTACAAATTTGGCAAAAATTCGGTGAAACAGCAACCTTCGAGGTTGAATTATGCTTATATTTGTAAAAACTACCAATTACTGAAATGGAAGAAACCGACCGCAGGAATTTTCTGAAAAAATCTGCAATCTTGGGAGCGGCAGCTCTTGTAACTCCTTCACTTCTTAAAAATTCTGGCTCATCGATTCGCGCCGCCGACAACGCCGCCATCCCTCAAGACATTGAAGGGTTAGGGCCTCTCGAAGGTACTGGCTCCCTTATAGTTCCTCATGGAAATGCATTGAAGATCACAGGGACATTCCTGGACGAGATCTCGCATGACATCCCCCACCAGAACTGGGGCATCAAGGAATGGGACCGTGATTTCCGCTACATGAAAGACATCGGCATCGATACCGTCATAGAAATCCGCAGCGGCTATAGGAAATTCATCACATGGCCTTCCCCTTACCTTTTGGGCAAAGGCTGTTACATGCCAAGCGTGGATCTCGTAGACATGTTCCTCTTCCTGGCAGAGAGATACGGCATGAAGTATTACTTCGGCCTTTACGACAGCGGCAAGTATTGGGATACAGGAGACATGACCTGGGAAATCAAGGACAACCAATACGTAATCGATGAAATATGGAAAATGTACGGCGAAAAATACAAGAGTTTCGGCGGCTGGTACATAAGCGGAGAGATATCCCGCGCCACCAAGGGCGCCATCGGCGCATTCCACATGCTTGGAAAGCAATGCAAGGACATTTCCGGTGGCCTTCCAACCTTCATCTCGCCTTGGATTGACGGGAAGAAGGCTGTCATGGGAACCAAGGAAATGACCAAGAAAGACGCAGTCAGCGTCGAGCAGCACGAGAAGGAATGGGACGAGATCTTCGATGGAATCCACGATGTAGTCGATGCCTGCGCATTCCAGGATGGCCATATCGACTATGACGAGCTCGACGCCTTCTTCAGCGTGAACAAGCGTCTGGCTGACAAATACGGAATGAAGTGCTGGACGAACGCCGAAAGCTTCGACCGTGACATGCCTATCAATTTCCTCCCCATAAAGTTCGACAAGCTGCGCATGAAGCTGGAAGCCGCGAAACGCTGCAATTACGATAAGGCCATCACATTCGAATTCAGCCACTTCATGAGTCCACAATCATCTTATTTCCAAGCGCATCATCTTTATGACCGCTATAAGGAATATTTCGACATGATTTAACATCCCCCATATAATCTTAATGAAAAAGGACATCAATTACGGATATATGGTATTCCTCGCCTTTGCAGCCGCTATGGGAGGAATACTTTTCGGTTATGACACCGCCGTCATCAGCGGAACCATCCCGCAAGTCACATCACAATTTGGATTGAGCACCGCACAATCCGGCTGGTTCGTAGGCTCCGCCCTCATCGGCTCCATTATCGGCGTAGCCTTTGCCGGCATTCTCAGCGACAAGCTCGGCAGAAAGTGGACCATGCTGATCGCTTCTGTCTGTTTCACCGTGTCCGCCATAGGCTGCTGCCTTCCCGGCATGAGCTTCGACTTCAATTCCCTTGTCGCCTACCGCATTATGGGCGGGCTGGGCATCGGCATCGTAAGTATCGTATCCCCACTTTATATTTCCGAAGTATCTGCGGCAAAATACCGCGGCACGCTCGTTTCGATGTACCAGCTCTTCATCACGGTGGGCTTTGTATTGGCTTATCTTGTGAATTTCAAGCTTCAGGCATCATCCATGAACACCGCTCTCCATTCAGGCAGCCCTATGTGGCATCAAGTCTTCATCACAGAAGTCTGGAGAGCGATGTTCGGAGCAGAGACCATCCCCTGCATTCTTTTCCTGGCGGTCATATCCTTCATTCCGGAAAGTCCTCGCTGGCTTATCCTCAAGAATAGGGAGCCTGCTGCCCGCACCATCCTCAAGCGGATTTACCGCAATCCTGAAACCGTAGAAGATCAAGTCAATGCCACCAGTTCCATGCTTAAAGGAGACTCAGGCACCAAGAACGAGTGGGCAATGCTTCGCGAACCTGGCATCCTGATAGCAGTCATCATTGGGGCCTGCATCGCCATACTGGGCCAATTCATGGGAGTCAATGCAGTCCTTTACTACGGCCCGACCATTTTCCAGCAAGCCGGACTTTCAGCTGCAAATTCATTGTATTCTCAAGTATATGTCGGCCTCGTCAACATGGTTACTACCATTATAGCCATGGTCATCATCGACAAGGTCGGCCGAAAGAAACTTATATACTTCGGCGTCAGTGGAATGATCATCACTCTTCTCGCCATCGCCGCATACTTCCAATTCGGAACCGCCTGGGGCCTGGCGAACACTTTCCTGCTTGTCTTCTTCCTTCTTTACGTATTCTGCCAAGCCATTTCCATCAGCGCTGTAGTATTCGTCCTTCTTTCTGAAATGTATCCTACCAAAGTCCGCGGCCTGGCGATGTCCATAGCCGGCTTCGCCCTCTGGATAGGCACATATCTCATCGGACAGCTCACCCCTGTCATGCTCGAAGGCCTGAAGCCTGCCGGCACATTCCTCCTTTTCGCCGTCATGTGCATTCCTTACATGCTTATCATGTGGAAGCTTGTTCCCGAGACCACAGGCAAGACCCTTGAGGAAATAGAGTGCTATTGGAAAAAATACGACAAAAAATAAGCTATCGATATGGATAATTCTGAAAAATCTTACTTACTGGAATGTAGGACGCATTACCTTAATTCGCTGAAAGGCGATGTAATGCCGTTCTGGATGGAGCACGGCCTCGACCGCGTAAACGGCGGAGTCTATACTTGCGTAGACCGCGACGGGACTCTCATGGACAGCACCAAGTCGGTGTGGTTCCAAGGGCGGTTCGGCTTCATCGCAGCCTACGTCTACAACAATATCAAAAGGGAGCCTCAATGGCTCGAAGCATCCAAGAGCTGCATTGACTTCATTGAGAATCATTGCATTGACTCTGACGGCCACATGTTCTTCACGGTCACGGCAGAAGGCGCTCCAGTCCAGAAGCGGCGCTACGTCTTCTCGGAATGTTTCGCCGCAATGGCAATGGCAGAATATTCCAAAGCCACCGGCAACCGCCAATACGCCCAAAAGTCGCTCGACATGCTGAAAAACATCCAACGCATGCTGAACACTCCCGGATTCCTTCCTCCGAAAACTTATATCCCAGGCAGAAGCCATTCCATAACGATGATGCTCATCAATGTCGTCGCAGTCATCCGTCAGGTGATTAAAGATCCTGCAATGGAGCTTCAGGTCGACCAGAGCATTTCCGATCTGGCAAGATACCACTTGCATCCTGAATACAAGGCCCTCCTTGAAAGCGTCGGTCCTGAAGGTGAGTTCCAGGACACTCTGGCCGGCCGCACCATCAATCCGGGGCATTGCATTGAAACCTCATGGTTCATTCTTGAAGAAAGCAAGCGTCGCGGCTGGGAGCAGAAGACCAAAGACCTTGGCCTGCAGATATTCGACTGGGCATGGGATTGGGGATGGGACGAGCCTTATGGCGGCATGATAAACTTCCGGGACTGTCGCAATTTCCCTTCTCAGGATTATTCACAGGACATGAAGTTCTGGTGGCCTCAATGTGAAGCCATCATCGGTTCGCTTTACGCTTATCTTGCCACAAAGGACGAGAAGTACCTTATCCGCCACAAAATGATCAACGATTATGCCTTCAAGGTATTCCCTGACAGCAGATACGGAGAATGGTACGGATATCTTCATCGCGACGGCTCCGTCGCCCAGCCTGCCAAGGGCAACATCTTCAAGGGACCTTTCCACATCCCAAGAATGATGACCAGGGCTTCGATGCTGATCGAGGAAATCCTCAAGGACGAATAGCACAGGATAAACTAACCAATAACATACTTATGGACCAATCTATCAAAGCGTTCCACGGCGGGAAATTCATCTTGGCGTTCATTGCCCTGATGTTCTTTTCAGTTTCAGCATTCGCGCAGCAAAAGACGGTGAACGGAACCGTCTCTGACAACTCAGGCGAACCTCTCGCCGGCGCATACGTGGTCGTGAAAGGCACGACAAACGCTACGATGACCGGCAATGACGGCAAATATTCCATCAAGTGCAAAGTCGGCGATGTCCTGACTTACACTTATCTTGGAATGACAGACCAGAACATCGCGGTCGGCGCGCGAGATGTCATAAACGTCACCCTTGCTCCTGCAGCCACTTCCATTGAAGAAGTAGTAGTAGTCGGCTACGGCCAGCAAAAGAAGACCACTCTCACCGGTTCCGTTTCGCAAATCTCCGGCGATGAGCTCATCAAGGCTCCTTCCACAAACGTTTCCTCACTTCTCGGAGGCCGCGTTTCCGGTATCGCTTCCGTCCAGGAATCCGGTCAGCCGGGCGCCGACCAGGCATCCATCACCATCCGCGGCTCCCGTTACGACGTCACCTACATCGTCGACGGCATGCCTCGCTCACTTGACGAAGTAGACCCTAACGATATCGCCACCGTCTCCGTCCTTAAGGATGCGTCAGCTGCGGCCGTCTACGGCCTGAAATCTGCCGGCGGCGTCATCATCATCACCACCAAGAAAGGCGACCAGGGAAAGAACACTATCAGCTACAACGGTTCGTATGGCATCTCCACCAACGCCAATTTCCCTAAATTCCTCAACGCCGAACAGTTTGCCTGGTATTACAACAAGGCCAGTGAAATGGACGGCTATGATCCGGTCTTCACTCAGCAGGAAGTAGCATTGATGACCAACGGAGACGACTCAGACGGATGGGGTGACACCGACTGGATCGGCAAGGTATTCGGCATCGGCAAGAACCAGAAGCATAACATCTCCGTTCAGGGCGGCACCGACAAGTTCCGTTATTTCGCTTCCATCGGCTACCTGGGTCAACAGGGAAATATCAAGAACTACCTCTACGACAAATTCAACATCCGCACGAACATCGAATCGCAGATCAACGAGGACCTCAAGCTGACAGTCGGCATTTCCGGCCAAACAGACAGGACCAGCCAACCGGGATTCTCCTCCGGCGGTTCCGAATCTGACGCCACCTGGATGTCAGTCGCACGTCAGGCTATCGCTTCCTTGCCTTATTTGCCGATGACTTACGACGGACTTCCTGTTGCAAGCAAGAACAGTTATGGCCAAGGTTCCAGCCCAATCGCAGCAGTCGAAGAATCAGGCTATAACAAGAATCAGGGCTACGACTTGCAGACTAATCTTGAATTGGAGTATAAGATTCCTTCCATAATAGGCCTTACAGCAAAAGTCGTAGGTTCGTACGACCACGGTTATTCCACCAGCAAGATATTGGCGACGCCTTATTACGTCATGGTTGCCAACCTTCCGACCGATGGCTCCACAAACATCAACTATATCAAGAGCCTCGATGTCCGCGGCACATCTTACAATACCCTCGGCGAAGGTCTCTCTCAGTATACCCAGGCCATCGGCAATGCTTCTCTCGAATATGTCAAGACCATCGCCGAAGATCACCACATTGACTTGATGGCTCTCGGTGAAATCCGTCAGTACGATTTCAACGGCTTCGCCGCTTACGGCAAGAACCTTCCTTTCGCAGAACTCCCGGAATTGAGCTTTGCGACGCCAAATGACTCTCCTATAAGTGGTTACAGCGGCAAGACCCGTTCCTTAGGCTTTGTTTCCCGTATCCGTTATGACTATGCCGACAAATATCTTTTCGAATTCACTGGCCGTCTCGACGGCTCCTACAAATTTGCCGGCAACGTCGCCGGGAAACGATACGGCTTTTTCCCGGCTGTTTCACTGGGTTGGAGAATGTCGGAAGAACACTTCATCAAGGACAACCTGCCACAGATCAACAACCTGAAGTTGCGCGCATCCCTCGGAGAGTTGGGAAGTGATTCAGTGTCAGAGTATTCATTCCTCAATCAGTACTCTTTCGACAATCCGCTTTACATCAACGGGACCCGCAACAACGCGCTTTACACATCAGGGCTTGCAAATCCTAATCTAACCTGGGAACACATCCGCTCCTATAATTTCGGTATCGACGTAGGCCTTTGGAATGATATCCTTACTTTCTCCATCGATGGCTTCTACAACTACAACTACGATATACTGCAGTACATGGGCGGAAGTTATCCGCCTTCAATGGGCGGGTACTATCCTTCTTACGAAAACTATAGCGCCACTGATTCCAAGGGTGTCGACATCGTCATAGGGCATAAAAACACCATCGGAAGCGGAAAGGACGCTTTCACTTACGGAGTCAACCTGAACATCAGCTACGCCTACAGCCGATGGCTAAAGTATCCTGACAGCGTCAACACTCCCGATTACCAATGTCTCACAGGTAAGGAGACCGGCATCATGCTGGGATGGATCGCTGACGGCCTCTACCAGAGCGAAGAGGAAATAGACAATTCTCCTTGGCCATTCGGCCAGCGTCCTCGCGTCGGCGACATCAAGTATGAAGACCTCAACGGCGACGGCGTGGTCGAGTACGCCGACAAGGCATTTGTCGGACGAACCAACCGTCCTGAACTTTCTGCCGGACTGAACCTTTCAGCCGCCTGGATGGGATTCGACCTGAACATGCTTCTCACAGGCGCTGCATTGTTTGACATCTCCCTCACAGGCACGTATTATAATGGCAATGACGACAATACGATTTTCACTTCTACGTTCAAAGAAGGAGGTAACTCTCCTGTATATCTCGTTGAACAAGCTTGGCGTGAAGACAATGCCAACGGAACTTACCCTCGACTCTCTGTAAACTCGCCAACCAATAATAATGGACTTGCGAGCACCTTCTGGTTCCGCGATGGAAAGTACCTCCGACTGAAAACAGTCCAACTCGGCTACACAATTCCAAAGAGCATCACCGAGAAGATAGGTAGCTCCAACATACGCATTTACCTTGACGGATCCAACCTATTCACACTTAGCGGACTGCCTCAAGGCATCGATCCTGAATCCCCGGGAGTGAACAACGGTTATTATCCTCAGCAGAGGACCTTCATGGCCGGAATTTCTTTGACTTTCTAATCGGAGGAGGAAACTATCATGAAAAAGATTACATACATAATTATCCCAATAATCTGCCTGGCAGGTCTTTCCGGATGCAAATTCCTCGACATGACCCCTACGGACAGTGTCTCCGACAAGCTCGTATGGGCGAACACGACCTACGCGGAGTATAACATCAACTCCTTTTATCACTACATCGACGCCCTCGGACAGTTCGACACCGGCCAGTCCAATGTCGGAATCACCGAAGGAATGACCGATGAACTTAAATACGGCTGCACGGCACAGAACACCCACATGTGGTTCGCGAATGAAATCGCTTACAACGAGAATGGGCAAGGCCTTGCACCGAGCACCGCAGCCTTCTATCTTGGCAGCTGGAGCTATCTCTATGGAAACATAGAATCCATAAACCAGGCGATCGCCGACCTTGAACTTTACAAGACCAATTTCAGCGACGAAGACTACGACCGTCTTATGGGCGAATGCCGGTTCTTCCGAGGCTGGATGTATTTCGAGCTCACCAAGCGCAGCCAGCAGTGCATACTCTACGATGAGGATTTGAGCAAATATAAACGTAACACGCCTCTGAACAGCGAAAAGGAATGCTGGGACTTCGTCGAGGCCGACCTCGAATATGCAGCCACGAACTTGCCTCAGACGTCAAGCACACACCGTCTCACAAGCGGAGCAGCCAATGCCATGCTTTCCAGAGCAATGTTATATGCCGAGCGCTGGGATGTCGCACAGAAGGCTGCTGATGCAGTCATCGATTCAGGAGTCTACTCTCTTATGTCGAGTTACACCGCTGCTTGGTCCACCCTCGCCAAAGACGGGAATACCGAGGCAATCCTCGACTATGAATACAACAAGGAAGGCGTGACCCACAACTTCAACGACAATTTCACCCCTGGCGGCGACACTCATTCCAGCATCAACGCAAAGGGGACACCGACTCAGGAGATGGTCGAGAGCTATGAGCTTGCCAAGGGCGGATTCACCGACTGGAGCGCATGGCACACCACCTCAGGGACTGCCGCCACTCCTCCATGGGACAAGCTCGAGCCGCGTTTCGCCGCCACCATACTTTACAACGGGTGCAGCTGGAAAGGCCGCACCATCGAAGCCTATGTTGGTGGCGCAGACGGATTCCAGGCCTGGAAGGTCAAGCCGACAACTGACGGAATGTCGACCACCGGCTATTTCCTCCGCAAGCTTCTCGACGAAAGCTGGGACTATTCGGTTTACGACCGTTCTCTTGAACCTTGGATTGCCATTCGCTACGCAGAGGTACTGCTCAATGGTGCCGAGGCATACTGTCACGGAGACAATGCCAATGCCAGCAAGGCTCGCGGCTATGTCAATCAGGTCCGCGCCCGCGTGAACCTGCCAAAACTGACTTCGAGCGGCGACGACCTTCTTTCGGACATCATGCACGAACGCAAGGTCGAACTCGCCTTCGAGGGCCAGCAGTATTGGGACATGCGCCGCTGGAAGCGCTCCGAATCAGAGTATTCGAACTACCGCGTGCATGGCCTCCGCATTGACAAGACCACAGCCGGATACACATATACTTACGTTGAGGCGGACGACGTCGACCGCCAATTCTCTGCGAAGCTTTACCAGATTCCGCTGCCACAGGACGAGCTTGAGAACAATTCCGCTGTCAAGCAATTCAGCGTATGGAACTAATTTTAAATGACTACTGCAATGAAAAATAAGATACTTCTTCTTTTAGCTTGCACAGCACTTTTTGCGGGCTGCCACCAGCCAGAATATGTCAAGTCGACCACAACTGCACTCGGGCTGAATTCGATTTCCGCCCAGTTCACTAAGGGGGACTATGCATATAATTCTGCCGCCATCTTCACCACCACAGTGAGCGACCTTACGGACGACATCGTCGTCAAGGTGCCTTATTATTTCCCTCAAGACAGTGACAATCAAGTTGATGCTTCTCTTATGCAGACAATGCGGATGACAGCCGCCATCGACTATAACTGTACCATCAAGCCGAACCTTGTAGTGTTGGACCTTACAAAGAGCAATGAATTCACCTTCACCGACGGCAGAGGAGAAGCTCACACCATCCACATCCGCGGCGAGATCACAAAGCTCTCAGGGAAAAATTTTCTGGCATTCCAGGTTCTGGATCCCGAGACAACCTGCCTTCTTGACAATGCAAAGAGCACCATCACCCTGACCTATAATCAGACTATGGACCTGACCAAGTGCACCGTCGACTTCACTATATCTCCTCACGCCACCTGTTCCATTTCCAAGAGCGACAAGATCGACTTTACCACTCTTAAGACCATTACTGTCACTGCCCAGGACGGCACCACGCACGATTACGCAGTCGTCTTGTCCGACGTAACGCCTGTCAAGATCAGCTACGGCTACCGTACCGGCAGCGAGAAGCAGCTTTTCAACATCGACATGGAGAACCTTGGTCTTATCCGCTCGGAGACCCGAAACACTTCTCTCGCAGTTCTCGGCTCTTACCTTGTGATTTCGAGCGGTGACGGCTCCACGCCTATCTACCTGAACAAGACCACCGGCGCTAAAGTCGGTTCAATCAACATCGGCACTGCAACGTCTGACGGCTTCATCAAGAACGACCAGGCCGGGCACATGCTCATCTGCAACCGCTCGAACACCGACTTCAAGATCTGGACCACCACCTCCGTAACCGAGGCTCCGACTCTTCTTCTTGAATATGCCACCACCTCCGGCTATGCACTTGGCGGCAAGCTCTCCGTCCAGGGCAATGTCAAGGGCGATGCCATCATCGCAGCGCCTTACGAAGGCAATGATTCCGGCACCATCAACCAGGTTGCCATCTGGGTGATCAAGGACGGCGTCGTCGGCGAGCCTCAGGTCGTGACATTGGGCGGCTTTGTCGGCCTGAACTGGGCTACCGGCTACTGGGGACAGGCAGATGGAATGCCTGCATTCACCCCTGTCTCATCCAACGTCAACGACGGGTTCCTGTTCAGCGTCTACGACGAAAATGTCACCTATCTTGTAAATGGCTCCACTTTCGCCCTCAGCACGCTTCTCACTCCGCTTTCCGATGCCAGCAACTACAACTACAACAACTGGGAGGTCCGCGAGTTCAACAATGCCCGTTACGGCGCCCTCCTGATCACCGGCTATTTCCCTGCATGGGGCAACGCGCCTACGGTCTACCTTTACGACATGACCAACATGTCCAACGTCTCCGGCACCGTCAATGGCACTTCTGCTCTCGCCATGACCATCAGCGGCAACACCCACTATGACCAGGGCGGCGGCACTGGCGGCAACCTCAGGGCTGCCGGCGACGTGGTTCTCTACGTTTCCACCGACGGCTACTACATGAGCCTCTATTACATCGACCAGAACAACCGCATCGTTGAGGGCTATCAGGTCGACTGCATCAAGCAGTAGAGCCACCGAACCGTATTTATTTGTAAATTTGTGGCGCTTCCCTCATTCGGAGGCGCCTTTTTGAATGAAAATCGGATTCAATGCCTACCGCACTGCCATTGCCGGGTTCTTTGCCGGAATGTTGGTCCTTGCCTTCACAAGCTCCTGCAACGACAAGCCTTATGTACCCCCTTGGGAGTGGCCGGACACCACCAAGACCGATACCACAGAAAAGGACACCACCGTCAAGCCGGACAGTCTGAAGCCACGCTTCATCTGGATCGATGCCGCAGCCAACTTCATAGATTACGCAAACGACTCCACCAAGATTTACAGCGACATGAAGAAGGTCTGCGAGACCGGTTTCACCGACATAGTCGTCGATATCCGCCCTTCCGAAGGCGACGTTCTCTTCCGGACCGACAACGCCGACCCTTGCACCAAGCTTGACGTCTGGAATCCCAATTACAAGTTCCATTACCGCACCGCCACCTGGGATTACCTCTCAGTCTTCATCCGCGCCGGCCACAAGGCGGGTCTCCGCGTCCACGCTGCCTTCAACACCTTCACCGGCGGCTGCCACTATCCTTACGGCATCGGCGAACAGGGAATGCTTTTCCGCGACTCCTCCAAAAAGGATTGGGCCACCTGCGTGAACCTTTCCTCCGGCATAACCAACGTCATGGACCTCTCCGGCGACGACTACGGAACCAAGTTCCTATGCCCGTCCAACCCAGATGTCGTCTCATTCCTGATAAGTCTTCTGAAAGATCTGGCAGCATATAGGAACCTCGACGGCATCATCCTCGACCGATGCCGCTACGACGACCTCGCAGCCGACTTTTCTGACTATTCCCGCACCGCCTTCGAGAAATACCTAGGCCAGACGGTAACCAACTGGCCTTCCGACGTTCTTGCCCCGGGCACCACTAGCCTTCCATACACTTACCCTTCGCTTATGAAGAAATGGCTTGAATTCCGCGTCAAGACCATCTATGATTTCGTTTCCCAAGCCGCCACCGCCGTCCATGCCATAAACCCTTCCATCAAGTTCGGATGTTACGTCGGCGGCTGGTACTCGTCCTATTATGAATCCGGCGTGAACTGGGGCAGCAATGCCTACAACACCTCCTCTTATTACAAATGGGCGGGCAACGACTACAGCAAATACGGTTACGCCGACATCATCGACCAGCTCCTCATCGGCGCCTATGCCTCCGCCACCAGCATTTACGGTACCGGAGAATGGACCTGTCAAGGCTTCTGCAAGCTCGCCACCATAGTCACCGTCGGCAATGTAAAGGTCTACGGCGGTCCGGACATCGGCAACTGGGATACCGGCGGCCTAAGCTCTTCCGGCCTCCAGTCAGCAGTCACCTCCACCGTCGACGCCTGCATCAACTCCTGCGACGGCTACTTCGTCTTCGACCTCATTCACGTAAAGGACTATAACTACTGGACCGCCCTCAAATCAGGCATAGACGCCTACAAGAAGACTAATTCACACTGATAAGATGATCAAATCACTGAAACGTTTCGCCGCAGTGCTTTTCACTGCTTCCCTGCTTTATCCAATGCCAAGCGCAGCTCAGCGCCCCACTCCTGCCTCTACCTTGGATTTTCCTGCAAACTCCCCTGAAATCCGCTTCCAGGGCCGAACTGCAGTCAATTCCGACGGTAGCGTGAGCTTCGACTGGAGCGGCGTCTATTGCGAATTCGCATTCACGGGCGATTACTGCGCAGTCCGTGGCTCCGACGATCCCCGCTGCCTTAACCGCTTCAACCTTTTCGTCGACGGCGTCCAGACCGCAGTCGTGAACTTCTCGACCGACTCCACGGTGGTTCTCTTCGCCGGTGTCGCTTCAGGCCCTGGCGCTTCCGGCGCTCCCGGCCGCAGCTCCCACCAAATTCGCCTTCAAAAGCGTACCGAGGGAAGCCAGGGCATCTTTACATTGAAAAAAATAATCCTTCCGGAAGGTGAAAGGCTAGAAAAATCCGCCACCGCTCCCGACCGCCGCATCCTCTTCATCGGAAATTCCCTGACTTGCGGCTACGGCGTAGAGGCAAAGTCGAACAAGGAGCACTTCAACAACCTCACCGAGAACTGCAATCTTTCCTACGCCTGCGACCTCGCCCGTTATTTCAATGCAGACTATGAACTCATATCACATTCCGGCATCGGCGCGGCCCGCAATTACGGCGACAAGCACCGCGTCTCGAAGAAAGCCATGCCCGAGGCCTTCGCCCGCACCTTCGACAGCAAGGGCGACAGCGCCCCATGGGATTTCGGCAAAGATCCGTTCCATCCAGACATCGTCGTCATCTATCTTGGCACGAACGACTTCTCGACCAAGCCATGGCCGAACTACAAGGAATTCTCCACACGTTATTTTAATATTGTCAGGCAGGTACGCGCCGCTTACGGCGACGTTCCGATCCTCTGCGTCTCCACTTATCTGATCGATCCGGCATTGGACTACACCCGCAGGATCGTCGAGTCCGGCAGCGCCTCCAATCTCCATCTTGCCGCCATCCTTCCCGGTTATTGCGATCTCGACACCGAATACGGCGCCGACGGCCATCCGAACATCGTAGGCCAGCAGAAGACCGCGATGCTCCTTGCTCCCTATATCAGCTCTCTGACCGACTGGCCTGTCATTCCGTTACCGACAATGTAACCGCCGTCGTCACTTTCCTTTCGGTTATCTCGACGTTTTCCTTCGAGTCGGACGGCCTGTTCACCACCAGCCCCTCCTTTCCGACGAACACCGACGATCCTCCCCCGTCGAGGTTTACCGCCATAGTCGCACCGAGCCTTATCAGCTTCCGAGCCATTTCCGACAGCGTGAATCCCACCGAGCCGTTCTCCCCGCGTCCGTCGCAGACGAAGAATATGACTTTCCCGTCTCCCGTCGCTGCCACACAGGTTCGAGGCTGACGTGACAGCCCCGCTGTTCCTCCTTCGTCCAGCACTTCCTTCCAATAATTCTTCTCCGACACATCCTCGCCGCCATAGACTATCATCGGGCCTCCGCCTATAGCCTCTATCGGAGTCCATAGCTTGGCTCCGTTGTTGTTGTGCTTCGGCGCCACCGCCATGAACTTGTGCGTCTTCTCATTATTGTCGAGCGCCGAAGGATACGAATACGGCTTCTGCAATCCGTCCGAAGGGCAGTATACCCAGGTCGCTTCAAAAGTCCCGTCGCTCATCCTTCCCAATGCCGCGCGCACCGGATAGACTGTCACCGTCGCCCCGTTCACCGTTACCCAGGTCATCTGCGCCGCTATCGACTTCACCGTGGAGTCAGAAACCAGCAGGCTCAGCGACTCCCCGTTGTACCAATATCCCCCGTTGACGGTCACCAGCGGCGTCCCCTTTCCAAGAGTCTCGAACTGCTTGAACGCAGTCGAAGGCGTCACGGGATCCGCCAGATACATCGCATTGAAGCGAAGCTTCGGGTTCGCCTTCGTATCGGCGATTGCGTACCATCCCACGCATTTCGACGTGGAATCCACCCAGTCCTGGAACCCGTACATCTTCACTCCCTCCGGGTACCCCAATATCTCAAACGTTATGTTTACCAGCGAGTCCTTGTGAACCGTCGTGTCTCCGGGATTCACCGGAGTCGGCACCGTGTCCTTGTGGTACAGCGAGTCAGCATCCGGAAAATGGTAATCTATATGGTTCTTCTCCCCGCAGCTACAAGCGCAAGCCGAAGCGGCGAATATGACGCCTGCGGCCAAAATGGCCGATACCAAAGCATTTGTTCTCATCTCAAAAAAAGGGCGGACGAAAAATTCCGCCCGCCCAAATTTAGCTATTATTCGGAATCAATGCAGCGTGCTGCAAAGTTCGTTCCTACTTCAAAGGATATGCGAATACCTCCATGTCGTCGACTGCCTGCTGTACCGTATAGAAATACATGTAATCTCCCTGCTTGCACATCGATACGTCGCCGCCGAACGGCTTCGGATCGACGAGCGATCCGTCGGCGTTGGTGTCGAGCTGGCAGGTGAATGAAGGCGAGTATACCGACAGCACGTCTACGGTCGAGCCTATATACTGGCCATCCAACTTGGATTCGGGTATGACGAACATTTCGCCGTTGAAATAGTTGAAGAATGATGTTCCATACAATACGGCCAAGCGGTTGGTAGCGTCTATTGGACGAATCTCGATGCTGTTGTAAGCGTATCCCCAAGATGCTCCGTCGCTCTGAGGATTGGCAATCAAGGTAGCCGCACCCGTTGCAGGGTTTATGACATATACCGCATCCTCATCGTATGTCGAGAATGCGAAGCCGTCGGCGTAATCTTCGGATAATGGAGTCAATGCAGGCGCCTGGTCCGGTCCGATGAACCAGTATCCGCCGCCGTACCAACCAACTCCTACGATTCCGGTCACGTCGAGCTTGACGGCATCGGAAACAATTCCGCCGGAAACCTTCCAGTAATAGATAGTATTGGTCCCGCTGATGTCAGGTATGGCTTCAGTTGCAGCTGCAATGACTGCAGTCCCGTTCACGTCGCCTCTGACCTGGATCTTGTATCCGATAGGCATCGAAGGAGTGACGTCGATGATCTTCGTAGGCGCGGCGGTTACCGAATTGGTCTTGTATACCTGGAAGTTGCCGGTCCACCACGATGTCGCAGCATCATACGATACCTGGTTGCAGAGCAGGATGTTTCCTGCATCGTCGTTCTTTATCGCCCTGACGAAAGTCATGTCTCCGATGTCCATCGTTCCCTTCTTCTCTCCGGTGGCCTTGTCTACCAGTACAGGTGCAGTGCCGTCGCCGGTGCAGATGATGAAGTAGTCGCCGAGTTGGGCGGTAGTGATGTTAGGTGAGTTTGCTACGTCGATCACGCTGCTGAGCTTCATCGACCACACGCTCGCGCCCTGACCTACCGTCAGGGTATCCGACTCGTCGCCGACCTTGACTGCCACCCAGGCCTCGCGGTAGGTTCCCGAATCATTGTAAGCCACTGCCAATGCTATCTTCGATGCAACCAGACCCTTTGTCACAGACATCCAGCTTGCATCGGGATCGATCGTATAAGTATAGTCCACATTCGCCTTGATGTTGATGTCGACCTCTCCGCCGAGCTGGTTTGCCCAGTAGTACCCGTCGTTGTCGTCGACTATTGCGAACGAGTTGGTCTGGCTCTGCTTTATCTCGATTCCAAGGGTCTTGCCGTTCGAAGTGACGGTTACGATTCCGGTCCTGTCGTCGTAAGTGTCGTTTGCAGCGACCTTCAACGTGATTTCAGCGGCTGATGTCGCTGCCTTGCCAGAGGTCGGGGTTACCGTTATCCAGTCCGCGCTCGAGGCCGCCGTCCAGTCCAAGTTCGAGATGAAGTCGACCGCAATGGTCTTCTCCTCCTTTCCGATGGTCCAGGAAGCGTCGTCTGAGTTGGACAGCTTTAGCACTTGGGCTCCCTGCTTGCAGGTTATGGTCTGCTTTAGGGTCTCCATGGTTATCGTGACGGTTGCCGTACGTTCCGAAGATGTGGCGTTGGCTGCTGCGGTCAGGGTTATCGAGCCCGCTTCTGCGTTGCCTGATGCAGGCGAGACGGTCACCCAGCTTTCCGATGAAGCTGCCGTCCAAACATAGTTTGCATTGAATGTGATGGTCTTTGTCCCTCCTGGGATCTCGAATGTCACAGCTGAATCCGAAGCCGTCGTCAATGTTAGCACCGGATCCGGCTTGCAGCCGACAGCTACAGCTATTATTGCGAAGGCTGCCAGAATTAGATTGAATCTTTTCATTTTATAAATATTGGTTATTATTGATTTTGTGTTTCAATGTTTTATCCAGTATATACAAAGATACTAAAAAAATGCCGCCATAGTCGAAAATATCGGCAATGGCGGCATATATTATCAGAAAGTTCTCTATTCCAGAGCGTTCATCACGATTTTCCCGCCCGTGGCATCGACAGTCAGGACGAATGCATTCCCTGCGGAGTTCACCACGATATCCGCCGCCTTTATAGGCTGCGAATTCATGCTCAGTCCTGCTCCCCAGTCGGCATCGGCTCCTTCATATTCAGCCACATACGGATAAAGGTTCCCCGCTGCGTCCCTTTTTGTGTAGAGGAAGTACAGGTCGTTTGCATACGATGACTCCACCGCGCAGACCGAAACCCCGGCATCGCCTTCCGTCACCGCCGATCCCATCTGGGAAATCGCTCCCGTCTGGTAGTCGTAGCGCAGCACTCTCTGCCTCAGCCCCGTCCCGTCGTTCGAGCTCACGGCCATCAGGATGTCTCCGGCGTAGTCCAGGCAGGCGTCGAATCCGCCCACCTGCATCTCCCCCTGGCCACCAGCAGCCTGCTGTCCGAAGTCTGTCGCCATCTCCTTCCAGCTCGACCCGTTGTAGCTGCATATAGAGATCCCGTCCGGATTGTAAGCGCGCAGCAGCACGTCAGTCACGCTTCCGTTCCTCGTCAGAATCGGGTAATCCCCCTTCATCGAGAACGAATTGCCTCCTATCGGACTCGATCCGGTCCAAGCATTCCCTTCTCTGAGCGAAACGCTGTCCGAAGCGAACACAGCCAGCAGGTTAGGCAATGCAAAGCCCACTGCCGTCCCGGCCTTCCTGCATCCCTTTCTGACTTTCTGTCCTGCGTACTGCCATCCAGTGGTCTTGCAGACCACGTCCAGCCCTCCTTCGGAGTCAATGTAAGCAACGTACGGAACGTTCGCCTCCGAGAAGCAGAGCGAAACGTCCGACCCGTTCAGGGCCGTTCCTCCCACTGCAATCTTCTCGGCGTTCATCGTGCTTCCGCCGCTATATGTAATGTAGTAAAGATTCCCGTCATGTCCGACCGCCACAGCCGCCGGAAACCCCGTCGTCGTGTCGATCACCGCCCTGATCTGCTTCGCATCCAGGTCCAATGTCGCCTTCTGCGCCCATGCGAGCGGAGCTGCCTTGGTCACCACCACCTTGTAGTACGCATAGTTCGACCCGTCGCGGACCGAATAGTATACAGGATTGGTAAAGTCGTGCCCGCTCTTTCCCGTTTTCTGGAAAGTGCCGCCCACGTACGCCGAATCCTTGTCCGACATTTCGAACGATGCCACAAGGAATGTTATGTCTGTCTTGTAAGGCACCTTGATGTTGATGATGGAGTCCGTCACATCCACATAATAGTCCTTGAACAGGTTGCCCCCGTTCTTGGCGGCCAGGAAGCCGAACGCATACATCTTTGGTTCGCCAGAGGTGTCTTCCTTTTCCGTGCAGGATGTAAAGAGCCCCAGGGCCATCGTCAATGCCGCAATGACAGGCAAATAGAATCTTTTCATTGGAATAGAAACAAATTAAGTCTTTGGGAGAATTGCAATTATTGCGCCACTCCCGAGCGCAGGACTATTTAGAGGCCTTCTTGAACACTCCGTCCAGAGTTCCGTCGATCATGCTGACCAGGTAATCGTTGTGCGCCTTCGTCAGCATGTCCGTCGCAGCCGATGCCTGAAGCCTTGTCTTGAGCGTCTTCAGCTGGTAGTAAACCGCCGACATCACGTCTCCGTCGTCGTTGGTGGCGCTGCCGCCCATCGCTCTCATCATCGCCATTCCGGCCGTGTCGCCCTTCATCAGCGCGCAAAGCGCATTGACGTACGCCTTCTGCTCCACCCTCTTGTAGATTGCCATGGCCGGATCCGTCGGCATTGCTCCCATAACGTTCTTGTTCAGGTCGTTGAAGAACTCGGTCATCGAATAGGCATTAGCGCCGTTCTGCAGCATGTCCTCGTTGATGTTCATCAGCAACCTCTTCGAAAGCAATGCGTTGAATGCCTGCTTGAAGCAGCCGTCCAGCACATATTCGGGCTTCCTCACGGTCTTGTATACTATCTTGTCAGGAACAATCCAGGTCGGCACCTCGAAGAGGTACTTGTCCAGCCATTCCATCGCTTCCTTCTGCTTTGCCTTGTCTACGAACACTCTGACCGGCTTGCCGTCCTCCACTCTCTGAGGAGTCTCGTAGACGCCTCCTACCCACTTTGAAACGTGTCCGATGTAACGCTTGTACTGTCCGACCACTTGATCGTACAGTTCCTGCAGGTCCTCGTAATTCTTGTCCGGAGTGTAGGTCCACTCTTCCAGGTTTTTCATGATGAACTGCAGATTCTTGACACCCATTGCATTGGTTTCCATCTGGTTTGCTCCCAGGTCCTCGCTCTGCAGCCTAGGGTCGTTCGGAGAGCTTTCCGTTCCGAAGGTGAGCCTCGGGTTTGCAGCCAGCGAGTCGCGGATCCACTTGTTTATTATCGGCACTTCCGCCTTGGGGTCGTTGTCCCCCGGCACCAGATATCTCCTGTAGCCCCACTGGATTGCCCAGAGGTCGTAGTCGGAAATCCTCGGGAACAGATATTTCTGCGGGATCTTGTCGCCAGGCTGGGCAACGTAGTCGAAGCGCGCGTAGTCCATGATCGAAGTCGAATGTCCGTACTTCTTAAGGAAGTTGGTGTCGCGCAGGTTGGCAACGGTCGTAAAGTTGGACCCGATGAAATTGTGGCGCAGGCCAAGGGTGTGTCCCACTTCGTGCGACGACACGAACCTTATCAGATTGCCCATCAGTTCGTCGTCGAACTTCATGTGCCTGGCAGCGGTATCCACAGGCGCGCACTGTATGAAATACCAGTCGCGCAGCAGCTGCATCACGTTGTGGTACCAGCTTACGTGGCTCTCCAGTATTTCTCCCGTACGCGGGTCAGAGACATGAGGCCCCATTGCGTTCTCCACCTCCGACGGCTTGTAGACTATCGCCGAATGCCTTGCATCCTCCAGCGAGAAGGTCGAATCCTGCTCGTAGGTAGGCGCCACATCGGCACGGATGGCGTTCTTGAACCCCGCCTTCTCGAAAGCCTTCTGCCAGTCGTTCACGCCCGCTATAAGATAAGGTATCCACTTGGCCGGCGTCGTAGGGTCGATGTAGAACACTATCGGCTTCGCCGGTTCCACAAGTTCTCCCCTCTTGTATTTAGCTACGTCTTCAGGCTTCGGTTCCAGTCTCCAGCGGGAGATCTGCCTGATCTTTTCTATTCCCTGCGGATTCTTGTCGTAGTCCGTGTAGGAGTTGCCGAAATAGCCGACCCTGTCGTCCATGTACCTAGGCGTCATCGGATTCTCAGGCAGCATCACGAACGAGCAGTTCAGCTCGAAAGTGGCAGCTCCCTCGCCCTCGGCCTTGGAGAAAGTCTTCACGGTCTTCACCTCGGTGTTGATCGGATAAGTCTTTATCGAAGAGATGTACGACCTCGTCTTGTCCATCGTTCCAAGCCCGAAGCTCTTCTTTGAGTTCTTGTCGAAGAAAAGCTCGCCGTTGTCGGAATTGAACAGGTCAGTAACGTCTATTATACAGGATTTCTTGTCCTTGCCCCATGCCTTGACGTCGAAAGCACTGATAATGGACTGAGTGTTCGAATTGATCAGGCTCTCGTACATCGGCTGACCCTCTTCGGACCTTTCCTTGTAGCTTATCTCGCGAAGGAATATCTTGTCGTCCGGTCCTTTCTCGAACTTCACTACCATCTCGTTGAGCTCGTCGCCTGCGTACCCGTCAAACGTGTGAGGCGTATTCGCCGATCCCTTCGAAATCCTCGAGACCATGAGTATCTCCTTTCCGAGCAGGGAGTCTGGAATTTCCAGGAAGTATTTGTCTTCCTGTCTGATGACGGTAGTCATGCCCGTCATTGTCTTTGCATCCTTCTTGATGAATTTGTCGAAAGCTACCGGCCCCTTCTTCGGAGGCTCCGGCTTCTTGGCCGTGGTGTCCTTCTTGTCGGTCTTTTCGGTCTTGTCCTTTTTCTTTCCGAACCAGTCCGCATTTGCCTGCGCAGGTGCCGCCGCAAGGAATGTAACCGCCGCCAAGCTGAGAATCAAAGATTTGTAATTCATTTTAATTTTAATATAAGGTTGTATAATAAATTATTTCTTTTTTCAATGCTCCCTCCGGCTTCTCTCCAGCCCGGTGTCTATTCCCCGTTAAGTTCACGCGCCGCCTCCCAAAGCACAATCCCGATGGAGACCGACACGTTGAGCGAATGTTTCGTCCCGTACTGCGGAATCTCGACGCACATGTCCGCGAGGTCCATGACTTCCTGCTGCACCCCGCCGACCTCGTTCCCGAATACGAAAGCATAGCTCCTGCCCTTCTCGAGCTGCATCTCCTGCAACGCAGTCGAATTCTCCGCCTGCTCCACAGCGACAATGCAACGCCCTTCTTCCTTCATCCCCCTCACTACCTCGACAGTCGACCTGCCATACTCCCACTTCATCGAAAACTCCGCACCCAAGGCTGTCTTATGTATGTCCGCCGCCGGCGGGCATCCTGTTATCCCGCACAGTACCATCTTCTCCATCCTGAACGCGTCGCACGTCCTGAACGCCGACCCCACATTGTTCGCACTCCTCACATTGTCCAGCACGACCGCCACCGGCAGCTTCTCCGCCCGCTTGAATTCCTCCTCGTCCATCCTCCCCATCTCGCTGTCGAAAAGCTTCCTGAACCTTTCCACCCCAAGCTCCTCCGCTTTCTCCCCCTCGCTCCCGAAATCTGTATCATTCGTTGCTCCCATCGAAAAAAATGCTACATTTGTTAAATATAATGCGCTATGCGCATCAACCAGCAAATTTAAGAAACAATTTAACATATAAGGTATGAAACAAGATGTTCAAATCTACGACCTCATAAGAAAGGAGGAAGAACGCCAAACCAATGGCATCGAACTCATCGCATCAGAAAATTTCGTCAGCAAGGACGTGTTGAACGCACTTGGATCCGTCTGCACGAACAAATACGCCGAAGGCTATCCCGAACACCGCTATTACGGCGGCTGCCAAATCGTCGACCAAATCGAGCAATTGGCCATAGATCGCCTCTGCAAGCTCTATGACGCAGAATATGCTAACGTCCAGCCTCACTCCGGCGCCCAGGCCAACACCGCGATTTACCTTGCTTGCCTGCAGCCGGGCGACACCTTCATGGGTCTCGACCTCGACAGCGGCGGCCACCTCACTCATGGCTCCCCTGTGAACCTCTCCGGGATCTTATATCACGCAGTTCCTTACGGCTTGACTCCTGACGGTTACATTGATTACGACGATATGGAGAAGAAGGCCCTCGAAAATAAGCCGAAGCTCATCGTCGGCGGCGCCTCCGCCTACTCCCGCGAATGGGACTACGAGCGCATGAGCAAGATCGCCGATGAAGTCGGCGCCATCCTCTGGATCGACATGGCACACCCTGCTGGCCTCATCGCCGCAGGTCTCCTGAAGAACCCTTGCAAGTACGCGCACATCGTCACCACCACCACCCACAAGACCCTCCGCGGCCCTCGCGGCGGCGCCATCCTCCTCGGAAAGGACTTCCCTAACCCTTGGGGCAAGACCACTCCGAAGGGCGAAGTGAAGATGATGTCCGCCATCCTTAACAGCGCCATCTTCCCTGGTGAGCAGGGCGGTCCTCTGGAACACTGCATCGCCGCCAAAGCTGTTGCATTCTATGAAGCGCTCCAGCCCGAATTCGTCACTTATCAGAAGCAAGTCCGTTCAAATGCCCTGACCATGGCCAACTGCTTTATGGAAAAGGGCTATAAAGTTGTCTCCAACGGCACCGATAACCACCTGATGCTCATCGACCTTCGCACGAAGTATCCTGACATCACCGGCAAGGTAGCCCAGAACACTCTCGAGCTCGCAGGCATCACCTTGAACAAGAACATGGTTCCTGGCGACAGCCGCTCTCCGTTCCAGACCTCGGGCATCCGCGTCGGCACTCCAGCCGTCACTTCCCGCGGCCTCGTGGAGAAGGATATGGTTGCCATCGTCGACCTGATCGACCAAGTCCTCTCCCACGTCGATGACCAAGCCGTCATCGCAAAGGTGAAGGACCAGGTCCGCATGCGCATGTCCGGGCTGCCTCTGAACATCTGGTAGGCATTCCCGACGATAGCGCAAATGCCATGACACGACTCCTGACCACCACATTTCCATTCGCCACCCGTTCACTGCGCATAGAAAAGCAGTTCATCACGCCTGAGAACTTTCCGGAGTTCCACTTACGCAACACCGCTTAAACCCAAACAACATAATCATGGATAAACACACTGTCGCAGAAACTATCATTGCTATGGAGAAAATAGCCATGGAAGCATGGCTCAATGGCAACCCCTCACCCTATCTTGACCTATATTCCAAGGATTTCACCTATTTCGACCCGTCTCAGGAACTGCGGATTGACGGCTGGGATAAAATAAAGGATTTGTACGAAAACATGCGGGGGAAGATTAAGACAGACAGATTCGAAATGGTTAATCCTGCCGTACAATCGACGGATACGATGGCCGTATTGACTTACAACCTTCACATTTATTCAGGCGGAACGTCCTGGAAAGAGAATTGTACCGAAGTGTACCGCTTGGAAGACGGCAACGGGTGGAAAATAATCCACAGTCATTTTTCGCCGACAAAACCTTCCTTAAAATAAAATAGACCCTCAAACCATCCTCACATTGGATTCCCATTTCTGCCTCCCAGGCCACTCTGGGGCACTTTTGGGAATCCAATGTGAGGATGTGCGCGCCGAGCTCTCGCCGTCGCCTCCCACACGCCAAATCCTCTTGTTTTTTGCTATATTTGACCTCGCTAATGACACTCGACATGAAACATTTCTTTCTTTACGCATTTCTTATCGCACTAACTTTCTGTGGAACAGCTTTCTCGTCCACACAATCAGCTTCAGCCCAAACCACGCAGTCCCAAACCGTCCAAACCCCGCTCTTTCCCCGGCTTGATTCCAAATACGATAAGTCTGATTCCGTTGTCCTCCTTGACAGTACGACCGTAAACGTCCTTTCCAACGGTTCCGGCACATTCACCTACACCCGCCGCATCAAGTACTTGACATCTATAGGCGCCAGGTCCGGTCGGGTCATCACCTATGGCTACGACCCTCTGACGGCCTACGCCCGTTTCACTGCCGCCCACATCATTCACAACGACAACACAATAACTCCCATCGATCTCACAACCGCCACCGACTACGCTGCTCCCGCCCACCTCATCTACTGGGGTTCCCGCGAAATTCTCCTTGAGCCCGGCGCGATGGCTCCCGGCGACGTCCTTGAATATACCATCGAGAAAAAGGGCTTCACTTACGCTCTCCTGACCGACGGCGAGTCCGCCCCAGCTCCTTCCACGCAGGCCCAGCCCGCCACCATCTACTCCTACCAAATCCCCTTCACGCCTGACGCAGACGACGCCTCCCGCTTCGTCCCTCCTATGGAAGGCTCCTTCTACGACATCGTTCCCCTCTGGGTGGGCACCCCGACTCAACGCAAAGTCTACTCCGTCACTTACCCGAAAGGCATGACTCTTCTCCACAACATCTGCAACGACTACGCCCAAGAGTCCGAAGTCACTGACCCTCAGACAGGCGCCACGACCCTCACCGTCATAAAGACCGATGTCCTCCCTCTCGCTCCAGACCCAAAGGGCCAGGTCGACTGGTACGACTGCGGTCCTATGCTTCTAGTCTCCTCCACGCCAAAATGGGAAGCCAAATCCCAATGGTTTTACCAGGTGAACGAAGACTACGGCAGCTTCAAACCTTACGCCCCTGCCCGCAAGAAGGTTAACGAGATCATCAAGGGCAAGAAGACCGACATGGAAAAGATTGCGGCCCTCACCCACTGGGTCGCTGACAACATCCACTACGACGGTCTCTCCATGGGTAAAGGCGAGGGCTACACCCTCCACACCTGCGAGATGGACTACAACGACCGCTGCGGCGTCTGCAAGGACATCGCCGGCACCCTGATTTCCTTCTTGAGAATGGCCGGATTCAATGCCTACCCCGCCATGACCATGGCCGGCAGCAAGATCTATCGCGACGTCCCGGTCGACCACTTCAACCACTGCGTCG
>Ga0183098_10667_pt1 | contig 43417 bp, 37 predicted proteins | sample BioMet9_FD_128884 | JGI IMG/M metagenome (GOLD analysis project Ga0183098, IMG submission 128884) | Microbial communities from bioreactor (seeded with sewage sludge) at Lawrence Berkeley National Lab, California, USA - Biofuel... | ecosystem: Engineered > Bioreactor > Anaerobic > Unclassified ...
CCCAATCCAGACTTAAAGTCAGCCCATGCCGCCTCAGCCCACGCCCGCCGGGTTTGATCTGCAGTCATCGCGTTGCACGAAAATCCCACAATCCAGACTTAAAGTCAGTCCACGCCGTCTCAGCTCACGCCCGCCAGGTTTAATCTACAGTCATCGCGTCGCACAGAAATCCCGCAATTCAGACTTAAAGTCAGTCCACGTCACCTCAGCTCACGCCCGCCGGGTTTAATCTGCAGTCATCGCATTGCGCGGAAATCCCAAAATTCAGACTTAAAGTCAGCCCAAGCCGCCCCATCCCGCACACATTCGCCGGAATACGTTAATAAGTTTCTGAAGGCGTATCCTTTTATACGAGTACGATAGAGTACGATATACAATCCTGCTACCTTATGAAGAAAGAACCGAGGAAAATGCAGGAATTCTTTTCTCTATTACGAATTTCCTGCGGGGCATACGGACAGGGAGCACGGGGGATTCTGACTTCAAGCCGGGGTTGCGGGATTTCCGCGCTAACCTATGGATAGATGCAGAGAAAGCTTAACAGGCACGGGGATGGAGCGGCATGGACTGACTTCAAGTCTGGACTGCGGGATTTTCATGCGACGCGATGGCTGCGGATTACTGTCTGAAGCAGGCACAGATAAACCTACAAACCTGCATATCAATCCCCGTGCCTGCTGAGTTAAATCCGCAGCCATCCAAAGGCGAGCGTGAAAAACCCGCAGTCCGGACGGTCAGACCATGCCGCTCCATCCCCATGCTCCCTGTCCGTATGCCAGCAGTAATTCCTAAAGAAAAAAAGAATTCCCCCTTTCCCTCAAAAACATATTGAAACATAGTTGAATATAGAATTATACTAAAAATAAGCATATTAAGATATAACAATGTTGTGAAGGAGCATTCAGATGGACAGAAGAAACATTATTCTGATCGTTGATGACATGGAAATCAACCGCGTTATTCTAAGAGGAATTTTCGAGAAGGAGTACGATCTTCTTGAGGCGGAAAACGGCGAACAGGCGATGCTTTTTACGGAACAGTATCATGAACATATCGCAGCAATGCTGCTTGATTTAATGATGCCGGTCAAGAGCGGTTATCAGGTGCTGCAGGAGCTTGGAAGCCGAGGATTTCTGGCGGAAATGCCGGTCATTGTCATTACGGCGGAGGATTCTGCGGAAAATGAGGTGCAGGCTTTTGACCTCGGCGCATCGGATATTATTATGAAACCCTTTGAACCGCATGTTGTAAAACGGCGTGTCGAGAATATCATAGAGCTGAATCTTCACAAGCTCAATCAGAATGAGCTGATCGAGGAGCAGGCGACAAAGCTACGCGAATCAAACAGTCTTATCATCGATGCGCTGTCGTCGATCATTGAGTACAGAAGTGTGGAAACGGGACAGCATATACAGAGGATCCGGCTTTTTACCAAGGTTCTGCTTGAGGATGTGGCGGTAAGCTTTCCGGAATTTATGCTGGATGAACACAAGATTCAAATCATTACGAGCGCGGCTTCGCTTCACGATATCGGCAAGATCGCCATTCCTGATTCTATTCTGAATAAGCCGGATCGGCTGACACAGGAAGAGTTCGAGATCATGAAGACGCATTCGCTAAAGGGCTGTGAGATTCTGACGGGTCTTGACCGGATGAACGACAAGGAGTATCTGCGGTACGCGTATAATATCTGCCGGTATCATCATGAGCGGTGGGACGGAAGCGGTTATCCCGACGGACTGAAGGGAGACGCGATTCCGGTCTGCGCGCAGGTGGTCGGTATCGCGGACTGCTATGACGCGCTGACGAATAACCGGGTTTACAAGAAAGCGATCGCGCCGGAGAAAGCGATCAACATGATTCTGAACGGGGAGTGCGGTGTTTTTTCCCCGAAGCTGCTGGAAAGCTGCAAGAATGTAAGGGAAGATTTTGTCGAGCTGACGGTCTGCTACGCGGATAAAAGCCCGCGGGAGGGGCTTGAAATTCCGGCGGGTGTGCCGAAGCCGCCGAAGCAGGGGGATACGCTTGACACGCTGCAGATGTGTCAGATGAAGTATTTTGCACTGCTGAAGTATATGAATGCGACAGTTGTGGAATTTGACTACGGGACTGGACTGTATCACGTTGTCTATATGTCGGGGGAGGATTTTGCGCTTCTGCGGACAGGCGGCAGCTTTGAAGAATCGCTCGATGCTTTTTTCCGGAAAAGCGTCTGTCCGGAGGACCGGCCGTTTGCTTCGGAGCTGATGAACGGGTATATAGACCGGTTCTTCAGTGAGGGTCTGACCAAAAAAAACAGGGAATACCGTATTTATCATTCCGACAGCGGTTCGTATAAAAAATGCAGCGAGACGCTGCTCCGGATCGATACCGATTTGCCGCATCAGTATAAGGCGCTGATGATCTGGAGTGACGCGCCCGGAGAAGACTCCCGCGACAGGATGAGCGGCAGCGGCAGGGAACGTTTCTTCGAGACCAGGATGGAAAACATCATCGAAAGCATACAGATCTGCAGAAATGACAGACGGCTGACCATGGACCGTGTCAGCGACGGGCTGCAGAAGCTGACCGGCTACAATGAAATTGAAATCCGTGATAATTTTGAAGACAGCTTTCTGAATATCATCCATCCGGATGACCGGAAGGATGTCAGGAAGCAGATCGAAAATCAGCTTCATAGGGGACATACAATTGAAACTGAACACCGCCTTCTTATGAAGGACGGGCGGAACTGCTGGGTGCTGAACAAGACGCTTGAAATTACGGGAGCGGACGGGGAAGCTTTTTTCTGCTGTGTGCTGATCGATATCACGAAGTCGAAGCGGATCGAGAAGGAGCTCCGGATGCTGGCGGAGCGGTACCGTATTGTAATGGAGTACACCAATAACGTGGTCTTTGAATGGGACGCGCGGACGGATCATATCAGCTATTCGCCGAACTGTAAGCAGAAGATTGGCTTTCAGCCGATCAGTGACGGGCTGCTCGAAAAGGTGCGGGAAGCTTCGCATATTCATCCGGAGGATGTCGATGCTTTATGCAGAATGACTGCCAGTTTGAAAAAAGGAGCGCCGTACGGGGACATAGAGGTGCGGATTGCTGATGCGGAGGGGCGCTACTGCTGGTATAAGATACGTGCTGTTACGCAGAAGGATGAGAACGGAAGTATCTATAAGACCGTCGGGATTCTGTCCGATATCGATACGGAAAAGCGCAAGGCACAGGAGCTTGAGGAGAAGGCGGATCAGGATTCCCTGACGCTGCTGTACAATAAACAGGCCGCGCGCAGAAATATTGAACAGTATCTGGAACGGATGCGAAGCGGTGAGCAGGCAGCGATGCTGCTGATCGATATTGACAATTTCAAGCAGATCAATGATACATACGGCCACCTTTTCGGAGACGCGGTTCTGCAGGAATCGGCATCGGAGCTTAAGCGGCTTTTCCGGAGCGGTGATGTTGTCGCACGTATCGGCGGGGATGAATTCCTGATTTTTATGAAGAACATTAAAAGCCATGAGAATGCCGTATCGCGGGCGGAGCAGATCGTCGAATCGTTCTGCGGAATCTTCCGGAAGGAACTGAAGGAGCGCCATCCCTCATGCAGTATCGGCATTACGTACTGTCCGGACGACGGTACAACGTATGAGGGCCTGTTCCGTCATAGTGACGATGCCTTGTACACGGCAAAGCGCCATGGAAAGAACAGCTACAGAATATACGGAGAGACCGGCGGAGAAGAGGTATCGTCGGAAATCAATGCTTCCGCGGCGGCGGGTACGGAAATCGAATCGGAGCAGATTGGGGCTTATATGAAGAAAAGCCTGTCAGAGCAGGTTTTCCGGATGCTTTATGATAATAAGGATCTGTCAGTCGGAATTACAAATGTAATGGCTCTGATCGGAAAGTATTATGAGGTCAGCCGTACCTTCCTGTTCGAATTTTCTGAGAATAAAGAAAGGCTCAGCAACACATATGAATGGTGCAGTGACGGGATTCCTTCCGTCAGAGGACAGCTGCAGGAAATGGACACCGATAAGGTGTTCGGCGATCAGGAGATCTTCGATGAGGACGGAATCTGTTTCTGCTCGGACATCACAGCGCTTCCGAAGCAGGAGTACAGTATTTTTTCGGCGTACAGCATCAAATCCATCCTGATGTGCATGATTCGTATCGATGGCAAAAACAAGGGATTCTTCGGCATTTCCGACTGCAGAATACGCAGGATATGGACAAAAGACCAGGTTGCCATGCTTTTAGCTGCCGCGCATATTGTTGCCGCGTTTCTGTATCGCATGTATAAGGAGTAGTCTGTTCCCTGCTGAGTTTATTCGTCGAGCAGGCGGCAGAGTCTGCCGGCTGTTTCTTCCGCCCATGAGTACTGGTTCATATAGGAACCGTCGAAGGTCTTCAGAATCTGCGTGTCACCGGCCAGCAGCCGCTTGTAATCGGAATCGTACATGTCCGGGTTAACGGCCCGGAGTGTACGGCCTGCCGCCAGCAGAAACTCGATGCCGGCGTCGCATAGTATTCCGCGGAGCCGCTTATAGGTCATGCGGTACAGTGAACCCGTTGCGTCGTCATTGGCCCGGTCTTCCCAGAGGCATGCGATAGCCTCGCCTGCCGAGATGCCTGCGCCGTTCCGGTCTACGAGAAGGGCAAGCAGCTCCTTCGCCTTGGCACTTTTGATCGGCAGAATCTCATCGTCTACAAGAATTTCAAAGGAAGGGATCGTCTGCATATATACCTTCTTACGCGGGATCGGCCGGATCAGTCTGGCCTTCTCGATCTGCCGCTGAAACTGGGCGGTGCTGTACGACTTCAGCAGGTAGCCGAGCGCGTCGATTCCGAAGGCATCCAGCGCGTAATTGCTGTAGGCTGTCACAAATACGATCTTGATGTTGGGATCTACCTTATGAAGCTCCCGGGTAAGAGCAAACCCGTCCAGACCCGGCATTTCAATGTCGAGAAACGCGATGTCAACCATGTGGGTATTCACAAATTCCAGCGCCAGCAGGCTGTTGGTGAAGAAATCCACCTGATTGATGTCCGTAAGCTTTGTTACGATGCTTTTAAATTTCTGGATTGCTGCCTGTTCGTCATCGACATATATTAAATTCATGGTCCACCTCGCCAAAATTATTCTATGGAAATATTCCCTGACGGCACGTCGGATTCTTTTCTGCCGGGAAGCAAAATCGGCATGCGGATCGTGATGACAGTGCCCTTTCCCGGTGTGCTTTCCACCTTCATCTTAGCGCCTGATATAAAAGAAAGCCGTGATTCAACGTTGTGAAGTCCTACAGACTGCCGGGTGCGCCGGTCCGGTCCGGCGGAGCGGTATTCACTGACATCGAAGCCGACGCCGTCGTCCTGGATGGTGATAACAACGGTATCGCCCTCGCGGACGGTCCGGATGAGAACCGTTCCGCCGTTCGGCTTTATGGCGATGCCGTGTTTAACGGCATTTTCAACAAGCGGCTGAAGCGTCAGGGGCGGCAGGGTGAAATCTGAAAATCCGATATCGTATACCACGCGTATCTTGTCTCCGAAACGCAGCTGCTCCAGTTCAATGTACTGCCGGATATGCCGCTTTTCCTCGTAGAACGTAACGGGCGCGCCGGACTCCAGAGAATCGATGTTGCTGCGGAGATATTTGGAAAAAGTAATGATCGCGTTGTCGGCCTGTTCGGGATCGGTGCTGCAAAGTCCGCTGATCGCGTTCAGGACATTGTAGATAAAATGCGGCTGGATCTGGGAAATCATGGAAGAAATCCGGTTCTTTTCCAGTTCCTCCTCCAGCTTCTCCGTACGCTGCCGTGCGTCTATGCCCTGCTGTATCAGGAAGACGAGCTGGAAAAGCAGCAGGAGGATCGTAATCAGCAGACCGATGGAGAACACAAAGCTGGCCGGCATGCTGTAGGAATAGTAGGTAATGCCTTCGTAAATCGCTGCTGCGGTACACGGAAGAAGGGAAATGATCAGATACCGGGCAAAGCGGTTGTCATGCCGTATGGCGTCGATTCCGGTCAGGATCATCGCGGCCGCGAGGAACGCGTAATTGATGTTGGTGATCAGCTCCTGGTGTTCATAGAGCTGGAAAATTCCGGGCACCTGAAGCAGTATCATAACACCGGAAATACTGAAGAGAACCGTTGTGCAGATACGGATCCATTTCTGGATTGTACCGGCCGTATATTCTGAAAAAACAAGGAAACAGCAAGGTGCTATGATATACAGGATCAGAATATTGTAAATGCTGGAAAGCACAGGTGAATTTACGAGCAGGGGAAAGGTCTGTGATCCCATGTCAAAAAGGATCCAGAAGCCGCTCACAAGTGTGAACACGGACATCATGGCAGCCTTGGGAGCCTGCGGAAGGCGGCACATGGCGGCCGAAACAGAGAGAAGAAGAGCGAAAATTCCCAGAAAGACCACGATAAAAGCAATCAGGATGACGCCGGCATTCTGATGGATCATCTGCTCATACAGTCCGGAATACCTTCCGTATGACAGACTGCTCAGAAAATCCGCGTAGCTGGCGCTTGTATTGCGGTACGGGTTCCGGATTGTGAATTCGACGGTATCGGTCTCCGATATCCCTCCGGAGCCGCAGCGGCCCCACGTAATGCCGGGGGAATGGAAGGCGGCCGGATATGTGCCGTCTGTGCCGAAGGTGTAAATCGTTGTACTGTTTACGCGGCAGATGACAAAAAGATTGCGGATATAAAAGAGAAGCTCGTCCCCCTCCGGCACGCCCGAAGACAGATGGCCGCGGATGGTGACGGAAGAAGCACCGGAAACATTGGAAAGCATATTTTCGTCGAGTGTTTTCCATTCGCCGCCGTCGATCTGGTATTCTCCGATAAGCGAAACAGAAACAGGATTGTCTGAGGTATTGTAATCCGGAGTTGTGTCCACCGCGGAAAGAATCAGGATCACAGCGGCAGCGGCAAGCAAAGCAACCGAACCGACAAGTATCCATGACAGCCAGCTATTCCCTGAAGCCTTCATTTATGTCCCCTCCCCCGCAGAATTGACAGAAACTATAACATTCATTATAATCGATACGTTATTACAGTGCAAGCTGTTACGGGTTTTTTACGGACACAGGCATATAATAACGATACATTGGAAGATGTCCTGAAAGGAGAACGGTATGGGATTCTTTAAGAAACGCCGTCACGAAGCACAGCCGGTACAAAGCAGCAGGACCGACGTACCGGCCGGATGCGCCGCGGAAAAGAAAGAAGCGTCTGAAATGGCCGAAAATGCAGCTGCAAAACCATCCGAAAGCATTGAGGACAGACGGGAGGAGCAGGAGTATTTTGACGCAGGAATCCAGATCCACCGGAAAGACGGAAAAGCGGAAGAATTTTATTATCAGGGACAGCGCGTCAGCCGGGAGCAGGCGGATAAGATCGCCGATTATCTGATCAAAAACGGCCGCTGCCCGTCTGTCGATGAAATATAAAGGTACCGTATCTACTTCATAAGCAGCCGGATCGCTTTGTCGAGCTCCTTTAATGCTTCCATGTCTCCCGTCTGGACGGCGTCCACCATACAGTGATCGATATGATCCTGCAGAATGACTTCACAGACACTGTTCAGGGCGGACCGGACAGCAGCGAGCTGAACCAGAACCTCGGAACAGTCACGGCCGCTTTCAACCATGCCCTTTACGGCGTTTAAATGTCCGATGATGCGGGACAGCCTGTTTAAAACGGCTTTCGTGTTCTGATGCGTGTGGGTATGGGAATGTTCGTGCTGTAATTCTTCATCAGTCATTTCTTGTGGTCCTTTCTCTCAAAACAAATCTGATTTTATTCACAAGGTACCATATTATTAAAAAAAAATCAACGAAATATCCCCCCGTCGGGCTTGTGCTTTTCTGACACGTATTTAAAATAAAAGTCAGGCAGCTGGTTTCCATACAGCTTAAGGAGGAAGGGGTGTAATATGCGAAAAGCAGCAGTATTATTTCCGGGGCTTGGGTATCTCTGCCGATATCCGCTCCTTCATTATACGGCTTCAGCGGCAGAAGAGCATGGGTATCATGTGATCCGGCTCGACTATGGGCAGGAAATCCGCGAAGTCCGTTCGCGCAATATGGCAGAAGCGTCTGCGCTGGCGGACAAGGCTGTTGTCAAATGCGTTCAGCAGCTTAATGAGGAACATATGGAACAATACGGGGATATCGTCATGATCTCCAAGAGCATCGGCACGGTTATCGCACCGAAAACAGCCGCCGCGATGGGACTTTCCGTCCGGCACTTTCTGATGACAGTCATTCCGCCGACGATTCCGTATCTGCAGGAAATCGACGGGATTTTTGTCGCGGGAACCGGGGATCCGTATATTTCAGCGGAGGAAGTCCTTGCAGCCGCGTCTGCGTATCCGGACAAGACGGGCTATATATTTGAGGGGTGCAATCATTCCCTCGAGAAAAAGGGCGACACCAGAGGAAATCTTGAAAACATGGAAAAAGTCGTTGAACTGCTGGAAGGAATGCTGCGGTAATTTTCAATTTTTTTATTTGCGGTCATGGAAAGAAAAGGTTGACGTAAAATGGAAGAGAAGCGTTATACGATTGGTCAGATTTCCGATATCTGCAATATTTCAGCAGAACGGCTCCGTCATTATGACAGGAACCATATACTTTCGCCTGAGGTGCGTGGTGAGAATAACTACCGCTATTATTCAGAACGTCAGATCGAAGATATTCTGCTGATTAAGGAGCTGAAGAATACAGGGCTGCCGCTGAAAACGATTGGCGGGCTTCTTAAGAACAAAGAGCTCGAGCTGATAAAATCGATGCTGGAGAAGAATATGCTTGTACTGCGTCAGGAAGTAGAAGAGAAACAAAAGAGCTACAACCAGCTTGTAGATGTCATGATCCGTTTGAACGACGCGATCGAGATGATTTCTAAATCGAAGCTTGACATGATTACGAGTGAAGCGCAGAAATATGATATCGTTACAATCGCAGAGCGGCCTATCGTTTATACACGCTATAACAGCAGCTTAAGCGTCAATGATCCGTTTATCTACCGTTATACGGAGCTTTTAAACATAATTGAAAAGGAAAACCTGATCACTTCGCGCGGACTTTTCCTGCTTTTTCACGATCATTACCGAAAACAATTTACGAATGATCAGGATGCGATCGGAGATCTGGAGCTTTTTGCCAATATCACCGGCTCTGTAAGTAAAGCTGAGCATTACCGGATGTTCGGCGGTTTTCAGGCAGCATGCGCGACCCATATCGGCCATTATCGCAATACCGGAAAGGTCTATATGGAACTGGAAAAGTGGGCGGTTGCACAAGGGTATAAAGTATCCGGTGTTTCTTTTCAGGAGCTGATTGTCGGCAGAACGATCACAAACCGTGAAAGTGACTTTGTTACGAAAATTTATCTGCCTCTGAATATAAAAGATATCTGATTTCTAAACCTTTGGATACATTAACATAAGGCAAAGGTTTTACAGCTGAAACCCCATTTTGAAAAGGGGACTATTTTGTACATTATTTTAATAAGCGTATAAACGAAAATAGAAAAAATACCGATAAATGGCTGATTAATTGTATGAAATATATAATTAATCAGCCGTTTTATTTTTTTCGACAAAATTGATTGACATTTGCGTAGAGACAACAGTTACACTGAAATTGAAATAAGGGAGGGCCGCCCTAGCATATGTTTTTCAATCCATTTTCAGGAGGCGTGCATATGAATCAGCAGATGAGGTATTTGGATTTTCCGATCGAGGAAATGAATTTACGAATTGCCAAAGCAAAAGAATATCTTGCAGAAGCAGGAATGAACGGCATGGTCGTAACGGCAGCGGCGAACCATTTTTATTTTTCAGGGTTCCGTAAACTGGACGACTGGGCTACGTTTACCAGAACTGTATTTGTATTTATTCCGGTTGAGAAGGATCCCGTTATTTATGTACAGAATTTTGGAGAGGCAGAAGCACTCTCAAGATCAGCTGTTCAGGATGTCCGCTGCTATGATACAGTTATGGGCGGGCCGGTTGACGGTGTTGTGGAAATTTTAAAGGAACTTGGCATGGGTACCGGAAAAGTCGGATGGGAACTGGGATATGAGCAGAGAATGGATTTTGCGGTCAATGACTGGCTGGCTGTGAAGGATAAGCTCCCAGACGCGGAATTCGTCGATGCAAGCAGCATTATCTGGAAATGCCGTATGATTAAAATGCCGAAAGAAATCGAATATATGCGTACAGCAAATGATATTGCCGGGCGTTCCTTTGACCGGGTATTTGAAGAAATCCGGGAAGGCATGACTGAAAAAGAGGTAGAGCGTAAACTTGTAGCGATTATGGCAGAGGAAGGTGCGGAGAAGCCAGGCTTCATTATCGTCATCTCCGGACCAGACAATTATGAACGCATCAGTGCCCGTCCTTCGAGCAAGAGACTTGAGAAGGGTGATCTTGTATGGATTGATGCCGGTGTTAATTATTATGGGTATTGGACAGATTACTGCCGTGCCGGTGTTGTCGGAGGAGCCACACCGGAACAGAGAAGGCTGCAGTCAATTATTCACGAAGTTACGATGAAGGGTGTACAGTCAGTTGCACCTGGTGTTCCGGTAGCAGATATGTACAATGTCTGTGGCAGAGAGATGATCAAGCATGATCTTCCGTGGAGTTTTGACTGTGGACGTGCAGGACACGGCGTCGGTCTTCAGTTAACTGAGCCGCCTTCGATTGCAACAGTTGACAATTCCCTGCTTCAGCCAGGTATGATTATTACGTGTGAGCCGGGTTATATCAATGATCTGGGCTGCTTTGACATTGAGGAAAATATCCTTGTTACGGAAGATGGGTATGAAGTACTGTCCAGTGGCAGAAGAGAGCTTCACAACATTGCACTGGCGTAATGCCATTTATGAGGATGAGGCAGCCCATGCCGGATTGTGGGCTGCCTCGTTACCGGAAAACATCAGAAGCAGTCATAGTATTTAATATTTGTTCAGGGGGAAGATGAATGAAAAAAGCTATCATGTATACCGAGAAAGCGGAAAGCTTACTGATGATAATCAGCATGGTATATGCCGTGATAATTCTATTTCTTCAGGTTATACTGCGGTATGTCTTCAATAATTCACTCAGCTGGTCAGAGGAATCCGCGCGTTATATGTTTATTGTATTTACGTGGGTTGGAACAAGCATTGCGGCATCCAAGGACCGTCATATTAAAGTGGAATTGCTGCAGACAAAGCTTCCGAAGGCAAAGAATTTTCTTCAGGTCATCTGCTCGGTTGTATGCCTTCTGATGTCTGCGTTTATGCTGTTTTACGGCATCAAACTGATCCAGATCATGCATGTAAATGTAGCCGTATCACCTACGATGCATATTCCTATGTGGATTTGTTATATGTCTGTTCCGCTTGGCGGTGCACTTTTAATTTTTAAATATATTTATATAGTGGGGCAGGATATTAAGAAATGCTTTATGAAGGAGGTGCAGTCGTAATGGAAACAGGTGTACTTTTCATTGCTATGTTTGTGTTTATTGCTATCGGTGTTCCGATCGGATTTGCGATTGGTGCGGCCTGCGTCCTGACGATGCTGATCTATCCGAATGTAAGTCTTCTGATGATCACGCAGAATTGCTTTACAGCACTTAATTCCTTCCCGCTGCTGGCGATTCCCTTCTTTATTCTTTCCGGTTCGCTGATGTCCTCCGGCGGTATTGCCAAACGGCTGTTAAATGCAGCCAGTGCAATATTTGGTTTCCTGACAGGGGGGCTTGCTCTCGTTTCGACCGCAGCCTGCGTATTCTTTGGCGCTGTTTCCGGTTCCGGTGTTGCAACGACATCTGCGATCGGCGGTTTTATGATACCCGAGATGGAGAAGCATGGATATGACAAAGGGTTCAGTGCAGCATTAGTAGCGGCTTCCGGTTCAATCGGTGTCATTATACCGCCGAGTATTCCATTTGTCATGTATGCGGTCGCGACAAGTACTTCAGTCAGTGAGATGTTTCTGGCTGGCATACTTCCCGGGCTCTGCATGGGTGCAGCGCTGATGATTACGTCACATTTTATCTGCAAGAGCCGCGGTTACGGTGTTAAGACGAAGTTTATCGGCTTTAAGGCAATGGGGCGGACATTTTGGGATGCGAAGTGGGCGCTTCTTGCTCCGGTCATCATCCTTGGCGGTATTTACTCCGGTATTTTCACCCCGACAGAAGCATCTGTTGTAGCAGTCGTATATTCATACATTATCGGAAGATTTGTATACAAGGAACTGGACACGAAGGGCGTTATTGCTACGTTGAAGGACTCCGGCGAAGTCAGTGCGGTCACAACGTTTATGCTGACATTTTCGACGACATTCTCAACATTCATTACCATGAAGCAGGTCCCACAGCAGATTTCTACATTTCTGATCGGTGTAACATCAAATAAAATCCTGCTGCTTATTATCATCAACGTATTCCTGCTGATTGTAGGGTGCCTGATCGATATTCTGCCGGCAACGATTATTCTGGCGCCGATTCTGCTGCCGGTTGCATTGAAGATGGGTCTTTCACCGGTTCATTTTGGTATTATTATGACAGTGAACCTGGCGATCGGTTTTATTACCCCGCCGTATGGCATCAATCTTTTTACGGCATGCGCAATCTGCAATCTTTCGATGGAGCGGATCTGCAAGAATATTATCTGGTTCCTGCTGGCACTTATTGTAGCGCTGATGTTAATAACGTATATACCAGGTATTTCCATGTGTTTTCTGAAGTAATCCATGAAAGGAAAGGATTCTGCAAACAATATCGTACTATTGGAAAGACATATCAGGAAAGGGGAATGGTACATGAAAAAGTTTTTGGCAGTTGTGTTAACCATCGCGATGGGGGCTGTTCTGCTGGCAGGGTGCGGCAGTTCCTCCGGAAGTACGACAGCATCAGGAAATTCTGCCGGGTCAGCAGGCAGCACTGCATCATCCAACAGTGCATCGACAGCGTCTTCCGGCTCGGTGATTACGATCCGGTACGGCAGCGCTGACGCGGAGGACGCGGCCGTCGTACAGGGGCTTTATGAATTTAAGAGCTATGTAGAGTCAGAATCAAATGGGACGATCAAGGTAGAACCGTATATCAACGGTGTCCTTGGAGGTGACCGGGAGCTATGCGAAGCACTTCAGCTTGGTACAGTTGATATGACAATCGTTATGGGAGGTATTCTTGCAAATTATGATCAGGCGTTTAATATTTTTGGACTTCCCTATCTGTGGAATTCAAAAGACGCGGCTTATAATGCGGTAGACGGAGACTTTGGAGATGCAATGAAGACACGCTCAGACAGCATCGGCTTTAAGCTTCTCGGCTATGGCTTCGGCGGTACGTATGAGGTTGGAGCAGTAAATAAGAATATAAAGTCAAAGAGTGACTTGAACGGTTTCAAGATCCGCGTTCCGGAAATTGATATCGACCTTGCATATTTTCAGGCACTTGGTGCTACACCTACTCCGGTAAGTTTTTCCGAGACGTATACGGCCCTGCAGCAGAAAGTTGTCGATGGATTGGAGCTTTCGGTTGAGCTGATGTACTGCTCTCAGTATTTTGACGCAATCGACAGTATTACAATGACGAATCATTATCAGTGCATTTTTCCGATTCTGATGAGTCCTTCCTGTTGGAACAAGTTATCTGCGGATCAGCAGAAGATTGTCACAGATGGTATTGCAAAACAGGTTGCCAAGAATCGTGAAGTATCAAAAAATGTGGAAGAGGAAGATCTTCAGAAGTTTAAAGATATGGGAAAGACAGTCAATGAATTAAGTGATGCTGATATGAAAGAATTTACAACAGTTGGTGAAAGCATTCAGGATCAGTATAAAGATATTGTCGGTGAAGATCTGCTGAGCATGGCTAAGAAATATAATAAATAGTCAAAGCATCAAACCGGAAAAAAAGAAGTTCTGAGCTAAAACCTGGGAGAAGGTAAAATTAAAATAGAAAACGGACTTCATAATGTGCTTTAAAATAAGCGGGGGGAGGGTCGAAGGACGCTCCTTTCGCTTTTCTTGACTAAAGAGAAAGCGATAGAAAGGAGACAGCAATCATGGCAGATTTAAAAGTAAATTATTGTGGAGTGGAGTACAGAAACCCTTTGATTATGGCATCCTCTACGCCTGGCTGGGATGGCGAGGGACTGCTGAAAGCCGCGCGGGCTGGCGCAGGCGGAGTCGTTCCTAAGACGATTGGTCCCAAGGCAGACTGGGCCGATCATCCGCACAACGGACGAATGTTTCTGCCTCGTTACAATGGCAGACCGATCGGTCTCGTTGATCTTGAACTCTTTACGACGAAAACAAGAGATGAGTGGATCAGCAAGGACCTGGCAATGGCCAAAAGCGGCGGTGCCGTGATGCATGTCAGTATTCTGGCGATGCCGGATCCGGATGATACGGCCAGGCTTGTTGAGGAGATCCAAAGTACGGGCATGGCAGATTTGCTTGAACTGAACTGCTCCTGCCCGATGCCGGCGGAAAAGGTCGGTATGCATATTGGAAAAAATGCTGATCTTACATATGCACAGGTCAAGGCGGCGTCGTCTGTCGCCAGAATTCCTCTTACCATGAAGATGACACCGGAGGTTACGGATATAGCTGAAATTGCGACAGCGGCGGAAGAAGCCGGTGCAAAGGGACTTACAATCAGCAATTCCCAGCGCTGTCTTGCCGGCGTCGATATCGAGACAGGACACTTGTACCTGCGTGCTTTCGGCGGATACGAAGGACCGGCGATTCATCCGGTCATCATGCGCTGCGTTGCGGAAGCTGCAAAGGCTGTAAAGATTCCTGTTTCAGCGGCAGGTGGTGTCAGCGGTTTTCGTGAAGTGGTGGAATATATCATGCTTGGAGCAACGACAGTTCAGGTCGCTACGGCTGTTTTATTCAACGGATACAAATTTATTACAGAAACCGTGAAGAATCTGAACGACTGGATGGATAAAAAAGGCTATAAGACGTGTGACGAATTTCGCGGTATTGCATTGCCGGAGCTTACAACGGTCGAAAAGCTGGCACAGGAAGCGCCTCGCTATTCTTCCATCGATAAGCTACTCTGCGTAAACTGCGGGCGCTGTGAAACGAGCTGCTTCTACCGGGCAATTTCTGAAAAGGACGGATGTCGTATCGTCGATCAGAGTAAATGTGACGGCTGCGGCATTTGTGCGCAGCTCTGCCCCAAGGGCGCCGCAACACTCAGATAAAAATCGTTTTCCATCAGAAAGGCCGGACAGGACGGGACAGCCCGCCGTTATCCGGCCTTTCATGTATTAATAGTGAATCCCGTTCCAGTAGACAGGTGTGAAAACCTCTGCCTTCTCCGGCAGCTTCACATCTTTCAGAGCCCATTTCTTATATTCTTCAAAGCCGGTGCGGTCGACGATGTAGCCGATGTGCTCCTTTCCGCCCGGTGCGTTCGGATCGATATATTCCTTAACATAATCATACGTATTGAGAATGATCTTAACGATACTGTCTTCATCTGCCCATTTGATAAAATCGACGCCCATTCGAGGGTTCTTCTTGCCGCTGCGCCCGAAAAGCGTAAGACGGTAATATTTTTCTGCACTTCTGGTCCAGGCGAAGTCCGGACATGCAAGCACACATTCGCCGCAGCCGATGCATTTCGCCTCATTTCGCTGCGGCCGGAAATTGACAGCCTTCAGAGCTGTGACGGATTTCGCCGCGCATTTTTTGATGCACGCGCCGCAGCTGACACATCGTTCCGGTTCAAACTGCGGCTCTGTCATGCCTATGATGCCGAAATCGTGCATGCGTACTTTGGCGCAGTCATTGGGACAGCCGGTCAGAGCCACTTTAAAATGAAGGTCGTTCGGAAAGATTGCCTTTTCGATCCGGCGGGCAAAGGCTGTCGTGTCATAGCAGGCATACGGGCAGACACGGCTGCCGATGCAGGAGATCACATTTCTTGTGCCTGCCGCACTGTATCCGCATCCCGGGTCGGTCTGATTGATATTCATACCCTCGATCACAGGCTGCAGCAGCTGATTGACAGCCGTCATGTCCTCATAGCGGATCCCGGGTATTTCGAAGCCCTGCCGTGTTGTGACGTGCAGGGAGCCGTTTCCGTACTGTTCCGCGATCTGCTGCAGTACGGGAAGATACTTTGCTTCCAGATAACCGCCGGGAACACGGATCCGGGAAGCGGTTCTTCCGCGTACTTTCGTAACACGAAAGGCATTTTTCTTAATTTCGCCGGTATTGATATCCATTCCTTCACCCCCTAATCAAGCATCCGGCGGCTCTTCGTATAAGGAAAAACAGGGCCGTCCAGACAGACGTATGTATCGCCGATGCGGCAGTGACCGCATTTTCCGAGACCGCAGCACATTTTCCGTTCCTGAGAGACCCAGAGATTCTCTTCCTTCAGGCCTGCCTTCAGAAGACCCTGCAGGGAGAACCTCATCATGACAGGCGGTCCCACCACGATGCCGGCAGCCGTGCTGACGTCTTTGAATGTAAGGGAGGGGATAAATGCCGTAACAAGGCCGACCTTGTGAAAATCATTTTCCTCGCCGGTATCCGTCGTCAGGATCAGATTTACGTTTTCTTTCCATTTTTCAAAATCACTGCGGAAGAGAATGGCGGACTCTTCCTTGAAGCCGGCGATCACGGTCAGACCGCGGGTTTCGTCAGGGTGCTCCGCAAAATATTCGATGATGCCGCGGATCGGTGAGACACCGGTTCCGCCGGCGACGATCACCAGCTCCTTCTGCCTGTACAGCCCGAGATCAAAGCCGTTGCCATACGGCCCGCGCAGGAACAGGCTGCTGCCGGCGTAGCTTTCGAATACTTCGTTTGTGACACGTCCGACCTTGCGGATTGTCAGATCGATTGTTCCGTCGCCGATGCCGCTGACCGAGATCGGGGCTTCGCCGAACTTCGGCACGGACACCTCAAAGAACTGGCCGGGCCGGACATCACCGGTATATTCCATGCGGAAGGTGTATTCGATATCCGTGTGACGGATAACCTCTGTGATTCTGGAAAGAAAAGGAATGTATTCGTTACCGGACATCATCGCCCACCTCCTTCATCGCATCCGCAAGCTTATTCACACACGCGGAAAAAGAGATATACTCCGGACAGACATCATCACAGCGGCCGCAGCCGACGCACATGTTATAGCCGCTTCTGCTGCGGAAATCAAGAACCTTGTGAAGGACCTTGAAACGCATGCGTTCTCCGTTCTTTTTGCGGTAGGAAGCGCCGCCTGCGACGTCCGTGAAGCCGTCGACCATACAGGAAGCCGGGATCCGCCGCCGTTCGCCGACCCGTCCGTTCTCGCTGTAGTAGAGATCCTGCATCGTAAAGCAGGTGCAGGTCGGGCAGACAAAATTACAGCGTCCGCAGTTGATGCAGCGCTTGTCATATTCATTCCAGATCGTGCTTCTGGCGGCGCGGACGTCCAGATTTTCCGGAATCTGCACGTGCGTCGCTGTCTCTGTGACATACTGCGGAGTGACAGCCTGTTCGCGCTCACAGAGCGAGGCAAGAAGCTGCGCCCAGTCACGGTCCCTGCAGTCCAGCCGGTACAGTCCGTCCTGATAATCGATACTGAGATCATAATTGTCGGAACGGTTTGTACCCATGTCAACGCAGAAGCAGCTGTCAAACGCCTTGCTGCAGCCAATCAGCACAAAGCGGGCCCGGCTGCGGATCCGTTCGTAGTAATGATCTGGATTTCCGCTGTGAAGGTACATTTCATCCAGCCGTTTTACCGCGTGAAGATCACAGCTGCGCAGAAATATGACGGCTTCTTTTTCAGGTGCGCTGCTTTCTTTGACCGTGTCTTCCGTAAAATAAAAAAGTGTCTGGGAAATCGGCAGCAGCGCTTCTTTGAAGGAATACTGCGATTTTTCGTCAAGCACCGCGTCGGCAATGGATTCGATCCGGCCGTAGCGGATACAGCCGGTATCGGAGAAGCAGCCGCCGTTTCGAAAACGGACCGGTGCGAAGATATCGGAATCCCCGCGGATTTTTTTCAGAAACAGATCCATGTTTTGTCCGGTAAGTAAATAACCCAAAAGAAATCACTCCTTTCTGTCCGGATACAACAGTTTCGTTCAGTGTAGCATGTTCCGACGGGAAAGTATGTTATAAATACAACAAAACAGGTCCTTTTTTTCACTCCTGTCAATGACGGGAGCCGGCTTCACGACGGTATTCTTTGAAAAAAAACAAGAAAATATCCCCCCCTCCGGCTTGTACTTTTTTCACGTGTATTTAGAATAAAGTATGATGATGCGATATTCAGAACGTTCGCCTGGATCATCAGGAAAGGGACTTCTATGCATATACCTGATAATTACTTAAGTCCTTCGACGTGTGCTGTTATGACTGCTGTCATGGTGCCTGTATGGGCGCACGCGGTCCGGAAGGTCAGGAAAGAAATAACGAAGGAAAAGATGCCTCTGCTCGGCGTCGGGGCGGCGTTTTCTTTTCTTGGGATGATGTTTAACGTTCCGCTGCCAGGAGGAACGACGGGCCACGCTGTCGGCGGTACGATGATCGCGGTATTGCTGGGGCCTGACGCTGCCTGCATCGCGGTGACCGTTGCGCTCGTGATCCAGGCCTTTCTCTTTGGCGACGGAGGAATCCTGTCGCTTTGCGCCAACTGCTTCAATATGGCTTTTGTGCTGCCGTATCTCGGGTACGGCTGCTACCGTCTCTTCGAAAGGCATGCGAAGACAGAACGCGGGAAGCTTGCAGCAGCCGGTGCCGGCGCGTATATCGGCATTAACGCGGCAGCTTTCTGTGCGGCCGTTGAATTCGGGCTGCAGCCATTGCTTTTTAAGGATTCTGCGGGACAGGCGCTGTACTGTCCGTACCCACTGTCTGTGTCCGTTCCGGTCATGGCGGCCGGTCATCTGACGGTGGCCGGTATTGTGGAAATCCTGTATACGGTCGGCGTTCTGGCATATGTCCGCAGGACTTCCCCGCAGTTTATTTATGAAGGAAAGAAAGCAAACGGAAAGATGCTGGGGATTTTTCTCATGATGCTTGCCGCCGCCGTTCCGCTCGGGCTTCTGGCCTCGGGAACGGCCTGGGGCGAATGGGGACCGGATGAGATCTCATCCGTCCTTTCCGGCGGGAATGCGCTTGGTTACACGCCGCAGGGCATGGCGGACGGATTTTCCTTCCGCGCGCTTTTGCCGGATTATTCCTTCGGCAGTCTGCCGGGATGGTTTGGATATATCCTGTCGGCCGCTGCCGGCGGCGCCGTTTTGGTTATTCTTTTCCGCCTTGTTTCTTCCAGAATGAAGGATAAGGATAAGTTTGCCAGTCAGGAGCAATGATATGGAAATACAGGAAAGAGAGATTCCGTCCTGGCTTCTGAAGGAAGAGACATATGCTCCTTCCGCGAAGCGGGACGGTTTTTTGCAGAAGACAACGATTTCCGTGATGTCCGTTTTATCCAGAATGAAACGCGGCGGAGAGCGGGAAATTACGGCGTATGCGGCACCTGCCGTTCGAACCGGCAGCGCTGTATTCACGGTCGTACTGATTTCCCTGTCGCACAATATCATGTATCCGGTCACGGTACTGGTGATTCTGCTTGTACGCCTTGCCATGATGGAAAGCCGCTCTGTTGTGCGGGTTTTCAAGGGAAGTGTGCCGGCGGCGCTTTTTTCGCTGGTGATTCTTCTGCCGGCGGCGCTTCTAGGAAGTCCGCATACGCTTACCGTTATTACGGTCAAGGTCTTTACGTGTGTGACGATGCTGGGAATCATCGCGGAAACTACGTCGTGGAATGAAATGACGGCCGGTCTCAGAATATTCCGGGTCCCGGATATCATGATTTTTACGCTGGATACATCCCTGAAATATATTATGCTGCTGGGAGAGCAGTGCTTCGGCATGCTGCTTGCGCTGAAGGTACGCCTGATCGGCCGCGGCAGGTCCGGCCGCGGCGCGCTGACCGGTATTATGGGCGTAACAGCCCTGAAATCGCGGGAGATGGCGGCGGAAATGTATCAGGCTATGGAATGCCGGGGATTTGACGGAAGCTACGCGGCACGGAAACGGAACGGCGTTCGGAAGGCGGATGTTTTGTATATGATTTTTCCGGCGTCTGTGTTACTATTATTTATATACATGGAGGGACTGGCGGGATGATTTCGGATGAATGCCTGATCCGGATGGATAAGATCTGCTGCGCATATGATGACGTCGTTGCGCTTTCCTTTTTCTCAGCGGAGATTCGGAAAGGCGAAACGGCCGTGATCATGGGACCGAACGGCTGCGGCAAATCGACGCTTCTGAAGATCATGAACGGACTGATCTTTCCGGAACAAGGCGAGTATCTGTTCGGCGGAACGAGGATCGACCGCAGAAGCATGGCAGACACGGCCTTTGCGAGAGCGTTTCATCAGAAGCTCGGATATCTGTTTCAGAATGTGGACAGTCAGCTGTTCCACAATAATGTAGAAGATGAAATTGCGTTCGGACCGCTGCAGATGGGACTTGACGAATCAGAAGCCGCGAAGCGGACGGACGACATGATCCGGATGCTTGACATTGAGAAGCTGCGCCGCCGCGCACCGTATCATTTAAGCACCGGTGAAAAGAAGAAAGTAGCTCTTGCCAGTATTCTGGCTGTAAACCCGGAAGTGATCGTGCTGGACGAACCGATCAGCGGCCTCGATATGATTTCGCAGATATGGATCACAGATTTCCTGAAGCAAATGAAAAAGGCCGGAAGGACGATCGTGATCGCGACGCATAACGAGCAGTTTGCCGAAGAACTGGAAGACCGCAGGATCACGATGACGAATCCCATTCAACAGGACTGAAATACGAGAGAAAATTATGAAAAGAGCCCAGTATTTTTCAGCACTGCTTACGTCGATGCGTGAATTGCCCGGAGCGGGAGAGGTCATGTCGTTTTCCGGCATCCGCCGCGAATACCGGAAGTATTTTTTCGCCTTTCCTCTGGCAATGATTTTTGTAAATGTGCAGAATCTTTTTCTGTCACCGCTGGCTGTCACGACGAAGCTTTCTGCGACGACGTACACGTTTCTGGCGTTTGCCGCCGGCGCGGTCCTGTTTCTGGCATGCGGCAGCGACAGGAATCTTGCCGCCGCATCGAAAATTACCGCCTCAATTATGGCTGCCGGACTGGCGGGGTGGATCATTCTGCCCGCAGGCACCCCTTCCTTCTGCGGTGCACTCGTCATGATGTCCGGTCTCGGAGGCTGCATCTCCTGCAGCAGTTTTTCCTTTGTCTTTCTGCTCAATAATACGGAACGGTTTTTCGGGAGCGCAATGATCCTGCTGTCGATCAGTCTGCTCAAGCTCTGCTTCGGGCTTTGGCATATTCCGGCCGCGGCGGGGAAGATTTTCACGGCATCGATTCTTCTGTCGCTGTTCCTGTGCATGATTTCGTGTGAAAAGAAGGATTACGCGGACCGGAATGAAAACAGACCGTTCGCGTCTGACCCCGGCGTATGGCTCGCAGTATACGTTCTGCTGTCTTACTTTACCATCAGGATAACAGGCTTTTATGTACCTGCGTTCGGCCATCCTTCCGTATCGCTGGTCTGGAGTGCGGTGGCAGTCGTTCCGGTGCTTCTGTGCATCGCTGTGCAGATCCTGTTCAAACGCAGTATCTGGACATTATGCAATGTGTTCTTCCTGTCCGCAGTGTTAAGCTATGTGATGTGGTATTCCGGGGAAGCGGAAGCAGCACATATATTTTCCGAGCTGAAAGAAACAGGTCTGCTCGTTACAATTTATCTGATCGGCTGCGTGACAAATAAATTCTGCAGTTTCCGGATGCATAAAAGACTGATTCTGATCTGCATGACGGTCGTCGGATTGTTATACCTTGGCATTGACCTGCTGGAGGCAGCCATGCCGGGAAGTTCGGTATCGGTTGTAACGGCATCCGTACTTTTTGCCGGCTTTCTGCTGCTTTCCCCGGCATTTTCACAGTATCTTTTTTTCGCGGACTGGTCGAAAGAACTGCGGAATGTCTGTATGACGGCTGTTTCGCAGAACCCGTCCGAAGCGGACGAGGTGGAACGGCAGGTTGTGACGCTGGACGGGACCGGCCTGTCCCCGAGAGAAAAGCAGACCGCGCTTCTGCTGCTCCGGGGCATGACGGTGCGCCAGGCGGCGGCGGAGCTTGGGCTTACGCCTTCGACAGTCGCGACATACAGCAAGGCAATCTACAAAAAACTTGGCATCAACAGCCGGGCAGAGCTTTTTATCATGTTCGGCGGCCGCAGACAGTGAGGAACGGAAAGACCACCCACGTTTGGGGGGGGTCTTTTTTTTATGCTCCCCCGGAACAGGGAGATTGAAAAGACCTTCTGTGCGGCAGACAATGGAAACCGGGAGGTGAATGATATGTCAGAAGATATATTCGGAGGCTTCGGCGGGCTGATGCGTGGACTTTCCGGACTGATGCCGCAGGATGATCCGAACGTTAAGCTGCTGAATCTTCAGTCGCGGCTCGACGAGCTGAAGAACGAAGAGATGTCAGTGTATGCGGATGCCGGAAAATCCGCCATTTCCGAGGATCCCGGACGATTCAGGGAGCATGCGGAGAAACTGTCCCAGATCCGGAAAAACATTGCGGCGGCTGAATCGGAGCTGGCTGCGGCACGCCAGAACATGCAGAAGGCCGAGGAAGAAGAAAAACGTTCGGAAGAAATGCGGACATGTCCGCAGTGTGGGTTCTGCAATCCGGAAGGTGTGAAGTTCTGCCAGGAATGCGGAACAAAGCTGGGACCGCATGTGTGCCGGGCCTGCGGCGCGCAGCTGACGCCGGGAACGAAATTCTGCGGGTCGTGCGGTGCGAGACAGGAGGACGATTGATGGCAGGTTACAAACGCTGCTGTATCCATTGCGGAAGCCTGATCGGGAGCGATTCCCGCTTCTGTTCTGTCTGCGGAAGCGACAGTCCCTTCGGGTATCTCTGTCCCGCGTGTTTAAAGCCCGTGGAAAAAACGCAGACTGTCTGTCCGGGCTGCGGAAGGCCGCTCCATATTACATGCCCGTTCTGCGGAGAAACAACATTCGTACAGAGCACGTGTGAAAAATGCGGGAAGTCCCTGACGGTCGTGTGTGAAAATCCGCGGTGCGGATCGAAACAGTTCTTTGAGAATCAAAAATGCACCGCCTGCGGGAAAAAGCTCAGGCCGCTGCTACAGAAGAGGTGATACGATGCTGCAGTCATTTACAAGAAATTATGAAGACAACTCAACGGAAGCCGGCTTCCAGTTTACGTTTTACTGCGACATTTGTCAGGACGGGTACAAAAGCTCCTTCGTAGAATCGGAGACGTATAAAAAGAACCGCGGCCTGCGCAGCCTGACGCGCGGCGCCGGCGTGCTCGGAAGTCTGATCGGTGGCCGCCTCGGAAACATTGGCTATTCCATGGAACGCGGCGGTGACGTACTATCCGAGCGGTTCGACGGAATGAGTCCGGAATGGCAGAAAGAGCATGAAATTGCGTTTGAACACGCAAAGAACGAGGCACAGCAGCATTTTCACCGCTGTCACGGCTGTCACCAGTGGGTGTGTGACGACTGTTTCAATGAAGATGAAATGCTCTGCACGGAATGTGCGCCGCGTCAGGAAGTTGCCGTGGCGAAAGCCCGGGCACAGGCGATGCAGCGGAATATTGACGAAAAAGCAGAAAACACGACGGTATGGGACGGCAGGCTGGAAAGTAAAACGGTGATCTGCCCGGTCTGCGGCAAGCCGGCAGGAAACGGGAAATTCTGCAATAACTGCGGCGCATCGCTGGAGCTTGTGATCTGTCCCGCCTGCGGCGCGAAGAATGCACACGGTGTTCGTTTCTGCGGGCAGTGCGGAGAAAAACTGTGAAGAAATAGGGGAGTATATCGAACGGTCATGACAGGAGGCTTACAGTGAAAACAGGTATCAGACGAAGACGGATCCTTATATTGCTTCTTGGTCTTGGCGCCGCTGCGGTATTGCTCTTTATACTGCAGCGGATTTTTACGAGGCCCTCGGCCGTCCCGGAAGGAACGGATTATGCTGTAGTGACGGAGCCTGAGGATATCAGCCCTCAGGAAGCTTTCGAAACGTACAGCGACGATAACGATCCTGCGCATCCTGTACTGGATGTCCGTGTCGATCTGAAAATTTCGAATCGGGGAAGCCGTCCCGGTGAATCACGAACGGAAGCAGCCGCGGAAATAGAAAAGGTCGCGTATCTCCGTCCGAATATCCGGATCCCGGATTTAACGCTGCCCGAGCTGTATATAACGAATGAGGACGCGGCGGGAGTACATTATACAGGGGAACAGTACACATTAGTCTGGGAGTATACGGGCGGCCGTCAAGTGATATATCGAATTTCCCTCAGTACAGACGGAGGCGAAAATTATACCATTCTGGCAGATGAACGTACGGAAAAAGCGTATACGGTGACGTTCCCGGATACGCCGTCCGAACAGTGTATCCTGCGTGTCTCGGCAATGCTGAACGGAAGAGAGTATAAAACGGCCGATACTGCGGTATTTGCAATTGAGGCCGGAACACAGCCGGAGCCGCCTTCCGATGCGGAAACACAGGAAGACCAGGAAACACAGGAAGAACAGGAAACACAGGAGATACAGACGCCGGCACCGATTGAACACGATATTGATCCAAACATCTGCTATGTTGACCGGCAGGGACTCTACATCAGCAATGATTCCGGCCTGCCCGTATGGTTTTCGGCAGAAAGCCGGGCGGTCACCAGTGCAAAACTGGTCTGGCAGCTCTCCGGCATCCCGTTCCTGGGAACGGCTCAATGCTTTGGCCAGGAAAAAAACATTCTTGCATCCGGTGAACTGGACACAGCCGGCGGCGAATTTTCCGTGGATCTGAAAAAAATCTGTGAGGATGCGGATTCGGCCGGCGGCGGAACGCTTCTTCCGTATACATCCGGCACACAGGCAAGGAATCTGTATATCCGCGTCATCGCACTTGACAGCAATGGCCGGTGTATCGGTGATCCGGGGCGGGGCATCTACTTTCAGTACGGTCCGCAGCGGCTGTCAGCCGCGCTGCATTCGAATTCTCTGACGGAAAATTCGGAGATCCAGATACTGATGGAGGTTCCCGTTCCGTATACTTCCTATAAACAGACGTGGAAGCATATTGCGCCGGATGTCTTCAACGCGGATCTCGATACCGTGTCGGACCGTGTCCTTTTTCTCGGCAGTACCTCAGCATCATCGGATATGATTAAAAATGCAGTCCGCGTTGAGCTGCAGGTTGCAACGTCTCCGTTTTCTAATTTCAGTTCCGTCGGAATCGCGCAGCCGCAGGGACTTGTTTATCAGTATCTGGACACAGCGCCGGAAATTGGAAATTCTTCCGGGAGTATGACGTATCTGACACCATGGTTCCATGGAATCGAATATCAGCAGTTTGTACCGGAAAAGCAGGAACTGGATGAAATGGGCGGTATTTATTATTATGTGCGTGGTCTCTTTTACGTTCCGGATGAGACAGATCCGGCAGTGACTCATACGTATACGTCCGAGACTCTTACCATTGCATATCGTGTTACATCTGCATCCAAGAATGAAGTGCAGCAGATCGCCGTTCGGTCAGATATGCCGTATATGCAGTTCTACGGGTACCAGCCGATTCAGTGGCAGCAGAGTGATTATGAGGAATATTTTGAGGTCGCGCGACATATCGAAGCGGAAGAAATGAATTTCAGCATTTCCAAAGGCAGCGATTTTCTTCTGCCGTACGCGGAACATATCAGCAAATATCATTGGACGCGTGAGCAGTATCAGGCAAAGCTTGATGCGATGCTTCCGCAGGGAGCTGTGATCCATTATGTGAAGGCCAAACCTGGTTTCTGGGATGAGTTCTTCGGGCTGCTGAAAGCCATTTACTCCGGTGTGTCAGGTGCATACGCGGATGCGAAGAGTTCGGTCGTTTCCCTGATCGATTATATCCCGCTGATCGGCGACGATGCACGTGCTTTATTAAAAACAGCAGCATCTTGCGCGATCGATTACGGACTTGCCTCGATCGGCCTGCCGCCGTCACTTCCGAATATCGACCAGCTGGCCAAGGGCGGAATGGATTATCTGCTGAAGGTATCGGTCGAAGAAGCACTGCGTGAGGCGGGTATTCCGGCGGACAGTCCTGCGGCTCAGGAAATAACAGCGAAAGTACGCGGCGAAGTTGCAGCGGAGCTGTCTTCCGAGCTGGAAAAAGCAGTTCTTTCACAGCAGCAGAATCCCCTTCATGCAGATTTCCTGAGGCTGTACACGAAAAAGCTGTATGCACCGGCATATATTGATGTTTTTGTGTGCAATTACTCCAAGACGCGTTCGACACGGTCGGGACAGCTGTTTTTCAGCTGCGGAAACAGTTTTGATGTTTACCGTACCGCATGCGTTCCGGTACCGGCGCTGAAACCTTCTGAGCATACGGTAATCCGCATCTATCTTGATCATCTTCGCAATCAGTACGACGGGTATAACAAGTATTTCGACGAAAAGTACAATGGCACCTCAGGAAAACCTTATAAAATGCTGGTGTATGCTGATTTTGATCTTCCGGATGTGACGAAAGAGGCGAAGGCACAAGGCCTGGCACCTGCGCCGCTGCCGTATGTTACGGAATATGTGTATGACCATTCGGAATATCGCTTCGAACGTGAGTTTGTACCGGCGCAGCCGGTATATGAATCAGATTCCGCACCGAATGCGCAGGAATATCTGGACTGAAGCAGTTTTACCGTATCACCCGTGCCAATTCGGTGAAGAGCTTGTCCGGATCGATCGGTTTCGCGGTATGCCCGTTCATTCCTGCGTCGAGACAATGCCGGATATCCTCCTCATAAGCGTCTGCCGTCATCGCGATGATTGGGACCGTGACCGCATCTTCCCGGTCCATCGCACGGATCACCTTCGTCGCTTCGTATCCGTCCATCTGAGGCATATGGATATCCATCAGAATCGCATCGAATTCATCAAGCTTTGAGCCGGCAAAAATCTCGGCTCCGCGCTTTCCGTTCTCGGTGCAGACGACTTCGGCGCCCCTTTCGCAGAGCAGAATTCGTGCAATTTCCGTATTGACAAAATTATCTTCACAAAGCAGGAATTTCCGGCCGCTGAAATCATAAGCGGTCCGTTTCACCTCTTCCGGCGTCTCCTTCCGATCCTCGACGGGAAGAGGAAGCATGACGGTAAACGTTGTGATCTTTCCGATATCGCTCTCCACATCGATTGTACCGCCCATGAGATCGGTGACACGTTTTACAATATAGAGACCAAGCCCGCTGCCTGCAGATACGCCTGACGTCGGTTCATGCTCCTGTACGAATGGTTCGAAAATCCGGGGAAGAAAACTCTTGGAAATGCCCCTTCCGTTGTCGGAAACGATGATACGGATATTCCGTCCGTCATCACACGGATCGACACGGCAGACTTCGAAATCGATGCGTCCCCCGTGAGGCGTATAATTTACCGCGTTTGACAGCAGATTCAGCATCAGATCCTGAAGACGGAGCTTGTCGGTAAAAATATATTCGGACTTCGAGAAGTCGCTGCGTGCGGCAAACGTTATGTTCTTTCGGGCCGCAGAGCTTTCTATGACAGTTGCGACACCGTCAAAAAGCTCGCGGAAGCGGACCCATTCGGACTTCAGTTCCATATTGCCGCTTTCGATCCGTGATACCTGAAGCGTATCGTTGATCAGGCTTGTAAGGATCGCGGCGGATTTCCGGGCTTTCTTGAGATACTTCTGCTTCTCGTCGTTTTTCTTCGTGTTGGCCGCGAAGTCGATGTAGCTTACGACACCGTTGAGCGGGGTGCGCATATCATGACTGACGCGGGAAAGAAACTCCGATTTTGCAGCGTTTGCCTTGTCGGCGCAAAGCAGCGCGTTCTGCAGCTCTTCATTCTTGGCCCTGATCAGACGCATGCTCTTCTGCCGGTACAAAAGCAGCAGAAGAAGCAGTGTCAGGATAATGAGCGAACCGAAAATGAGAATCATAACAGCCGGATGCGCGGTCAGATATTCCCGGAACGACAGAGGCTTCTGCAGTGACTGCGTTTCAGCCAGAATGATCGCTTCCGTATCGCTGCTCTTTAAGTTGCCGACTGCTTTCTCCAGTATACTGAGCAGCCGTATATCCTCGGAATCCGCTACACCGATGGCATACGAAACACTGTACTGCGGGAGCAGCTTCGTCTCCAGTTTATTGTTGATGTCACGGATGCTTAAGTACTGCTGTGCCGAATACGTCAGGACATAGGCGGTATCCGCCTTCCCGTTCCGTACGGCGTCGAGGCATTCCGCCATCGTATCGTACTGCTGAACGGACATGCCGCTCGTCATGATCGCTTCCCGGTAATCCGTCGGATCCGCTTCCTCTGCGATTGCCGCGGAAGCAGGTGTTCCGGTAAAAGATTTCTGCGTGACGGCGGAAACGGAAGTCGTAAGATAACGCGAAGTCAGCTTGTATCCGGTCTCTTCCGCGTCGTACAGATCGTCATAAGCATCGATGCGCACATTGATCCCGTTGTCAGCCTGAAGCGTATCGAAATAATCGGAGCGGTTCTTCGTTTCAACGATATCGAAGGCAAGGCCGGTCGCCGAAGTGATCTTGCGGAAAAGCTCCGGAATGATGCCCTTCGCTTCTCCGTTTTCAAAATAAGAATACGGCGCGCGGTCGGGCTCGACAATGGCACGGATCGGCGTGCCGTCTGCCTTCATCTTGTCGATGTAATCCTGCTCCTCTTCCGTGAAACTGATTTCGCTGCCGGAATCGGCTTTGTAATATTTATTCCAGAGTTCGCTGCGCCAGTTCGCGTCGGAGTGGTCCATCTGGGCGATCGCACTGTTGACATCATTGAGAAGGGCAGTATCATCCTTACGAACCATCACGTAGAAATCGGACGGATCGAATTCATCCAGGATCCATTCATTCTCTACGATACGCAGGCTGCTGGAAAAAAGCGCGTCAATATTCGTTCCGCTCTGCAAGTCATCCTCCATATCAGCAGACGTCTGATAATAAACCGGCGTATAGACAAAGCCCTTGTCTGCGGCGAACGCGTCCAGCCGGCTGTTTCGGCTGCTCCCCTCCAGAAGGCCGATCCGCATGCCGTTATACGTATCGTAGCTGCCGGAGCGGTATCGTGTATCCCCGCTCTTAACGGTCAGGATCGCACTGTTTGTCCCGATCGGACTGTTCGAAAAAGCAAACTGTTCCTCACGCTCCGGTGTCTTCTGCGCGGAGGTCAGCAGGTCGATCTCACCGGAAGCCAGCATATCCTGCATCTGTGACCAGCTCTTGTCATAGCCGGTGTATTCGTATGTCCAGTTCCCGTAGCGCGCCATCTCCTGCAGAAAATCGTAGCCGTAGCCGCTTCTGCGGCCGTCCGCGTCCTGCATGTGGTAGCCGGCAAAGGCGAAAAAGCCGACCCGGATGATACGGACGGTGCCGCCGGACGTGTAAGCGTCTGAGCTGCCGGAGGCAGAGACGGGTACGGCAGGAATGACGGAGACCAGATATAGTATGGCAAGTAAGAAAGAAAAAAGCTTCCTGATTCTGCTTGTTTTCATAATGAAATCCTCTCCTTCAGGAGCGGTCAGTGGTTGGTAGAATAGTTCTGTCAGATAGTATAGTATCATAAAAAACGGATTGGAAAAAGACTTGATTTTGGAAAGATGTGGAAATTTTGCAGCGGAAGTGATTATAATGTAATTGAGAAAGAAAACAAAGTTTTTAACCAAAATAGTATTATGAAAGAGGGGCTGAAACATGATCCGAAATCAATGGTACGCAATTCTATCCTCAAGTGAAGTACCATCCGGCCGTCCGGTGGGCGTCACGCGTTTTTCCGAGAAGCTTGTAGTATGGAGGAAACACAGCGGCAAGGTCTGCTGCATCGCTGACAGATGCTGTCACAGAGGCGCTTCCCTATCATACGGGAAGATCGTCCACGACCATGTGGCTTGTCCGTTCCACGGTTTTGAATACGACGCGTCGGGAAAGACCGTGCTCATTCCGGCAAATGGACGTGAGAAGCCGGTCGCCTCAAATTATCAGGTTATGTCTTATCAGGTTCATGAGGCGTACGGCTTCATCTGGCTCTGGTACGGCGATAAGAGAGAAAAATATCCGCCGCTGCCGTTTTTCGCGGATCTGAAGACGGGCTTTTCCTACGGTGAATTCTCTGAAAACTGGAACGTCCACTACAGCAGGGCGATCGAAAATCAGCTCGACGTGGTTCACCTGCCGTTTGTGCACACGTCGACGATCGGCCGCGGTGGCAAAACACTCGTGAACGGTCCCGTCGTAAAGTGGGACGGCACCTTGATGACTTTTTATGTAAAAAATACCGTGGATACCGGGCAGGATCCGGAAAAGCCGTCGGATGTGCAGGATCCGGAGAAGCTGTACAGTCTTCAGATGCAGATGCCGAATCTGTGGCAGAACAGAATTTCCCCGAAGCTGCGTATAATGGCCGCGTTTGCGCCGGTCGACGCGGAAAACACGAGAATTTATTTAAGATTTTACCATAGTTTTCTGACAGCGTCTGTCCTTGCGCAGATGATGGAGGGCCTCGGAAATCTGGCAAACCGTGTCGTTCTTCATCAGGACCGCCGTGTCGTGCTGACGCAGCTGCCGAAGAAGAGCGAGCTGGTGAGCGGCGAGAATCTGGTTCAGGGGGATCTGCCGATCATAGAATACAGGAGAATGCGGCAGAAGCTTAAGGATGAAGCATAGTGCGAAAAAATCCGAAATTTTTCGGCTTTTTTATGGAAACTCATACTTCGGTTGGATGACAAGCCCTGTTTTTTCTGTTAAACTGTCGATGACGAAGCAGGATAGCGATACAAACCGAAAGGAGAAATGGCATGGGCAATCGTCCTTCTGTTATCATTAAACCATCCCTGGAAGAAGATTTCCGGATCGCCTGGGAAAACTGCCATGTCATTTTCTTTTCTGCTCCGTGCGGCTGCGGAAAGACGACGACAGTCACACAGCTGCTTCGCGGAAGAAAGGTCTGTGTGTTCAGTGCCGGCAGCAGTGAATTTTCAACGGACAGTGTTTCAGCCGGATGCGAGGCTGCCCTGATTGATGATATGCAGTACCTCACGGATCCGGAGCGTCAGCAGGCACTTAATACCTTGATTCAGACACGGCGTGATCTGCATTTTATTCTGCTTGGCCGGTGTGCTGTGCCGGGCTGGCTGATCGCGTTTCAGCTGGCCGGTGTGATGCAGGTTTTTACGACGGAGGATCTTCTTTTCGACCGGACGACCGCGCGCCGGATGCTGGAATCGCAGGGTATTACGTCGGATACGGCGGAAATGGGAATGCTCCAGCATGACCTGAACGGATATCCGGTCGCGCTGGAGCTGCTGTGCAGCATCCTTTTAAGCGGGAAATCCTACAGTCTGGAAATCCTGGCTGAAGTGAAGCAGAAGCTTTTTTTCTACTATGATGACGCGGTTTTTCACCGTCTGGAGCCGCCGGTCCGCACGCTGCTTTTAAGCCTCGCGCCGTTTGAAAGCTTTCAGCTGGATCTGGCCAGAATGGTCAGCGGCGAGAACCATGCGGGGGAGCTGCTTGGCACGATTCAGCGTGATACGACGATGATTCAGTCTGACGGGGCGGACTCGTATCGTTTCTGGGGGATATTCCGGGAATATCTGCTGTGGAAAAGCGAACGGACGTGGACGCAGGAAGACCGGAAAGACATCTGCAGACGGGCGGCGCTGTACTATGAGCTGCATGGAGAGCTGGAAAAAGCCCTCGATTTCTATGCTGCCGCCGGTGAACAGGAACGGATTTCGGCACTTCTGATCAAGAATGCCGGACTTCATCCCGGTGTCGGGCATTACAGGGAAATGCAGAATTACTACTTCGCGCTTCCGCGTGAGGAAATTCTTCGTTCACCCGTGCTGATCTGCGGCATGAGCATGCTGTGTGCCATGACGCTTGACTATAACGGTTCCGAGAAATGGTACAGGGAGCTGGAACAGTACGCCGCGCACCTTAAGAAAAGTGACATGGAATACCGTGATGTGCGCGGAAGACTGGCGTATCTCGATATCGCGCTGCCGCAGCGCGGCAGCAGCAACCTGATTCAGGTGATCGAGAAGGTATTCCGCGTAATGCAGGACAAGCAGCTGCACATACCGGCTTTTTCCGTGACGAGCACACTGCCCAGCATCATGAACGGCGGCAAGGATTTCTGCGAATGGTCAAAGAAGGATGATATCCTGTATGCCACGATGCGCAAGCCTGTGGAAGCGCTGCTTGGAAAGGACGGAATCGGACTGGCGGACTGTGCCGTCTGCGAAAGCAAGTTTGAAAAGGGTGAAAATGTTTCAGAGCGGATGCTTACGCTGATGACACGTCTCGGAGAAATCCAGACACGCGGCACGCCGGACATCGAGTTTGCCGTGATCGGCCTTCTGGCAAGAATACAGGTTTCGCAGGGCAAGGCGGCCGTGGCGCTTGAGTCGGTTGAAAGTCTCCGCGAGAAGTACGTGAAAAGTGGTGAGACCCGCTTCCTGGGCAATATCGACGCGATGCTTGCCCGCATCCGGCTTTGCCTGGGCGACGAAGACGGCGTGCGTTTCTGGCTTGACAATGTGGCTCCGAAGAATGACGCGCGTCTCTGGTGCATGTGGCGTTATCAGTACGAGACACGGGTACTGGCCCAGCTTTCCCAGGGGGAGGCGGAAGAACCGCTTCTCATTCTGGCACGTCTTTTGCCATACTGTGAGAAATGCGGACGTACGATGGACGGACTTCATATTCACATCCTTACGGCACTCTGCCGCGAACGGATGAGCAGCGAAGTCTGGAAGGAAGAGCTTGGCAAAGCACTTGACATCAGTCTGGAATACAAGTTTATATGGCCGGTCGCGCAGTACGGCGCGGCGGTGCTGCCGCTGCTCCGCCGGTGCGGCTGGAAGAAAAATGAGGCGTTTCTCCGGAAAGTAACGGAAGCCGCCAAAACGCAGGCTGTTTTTTTCCCCAAGTATCTGAAGCCGGGAGCGCGGCTTTTATCACCGCTCTCAGCGACGGAAATGCAGGTGCTGCGGCTTGTGTGCGAGGATCTTGGAAACCAGGAAATAGGCGCGATTCTCGGTATCAAGCTGGCAACCGTCAAAAGTCATGTCAGCCATATCCTGCAGAAGCTGGACGTGCAGAACCGGAATGAGGCAAAAAGCGCCGCCGCGGCGCTTCGCCTGCTATGACAGAAAGGGTGAGTGCGATGGATCATGATATCCTGACTCTGAAACAGGATGCCGAACTGTATGAGCCGAATGGCCGCCCTGGCCTTAAGCTTGACGGAGATTTAAAAATCGCGGCAGATGATCAGGAAGCACTGCTGCTGCGGTCACTTTTCAGCGGACCGCGGACAACGGCGGAGCTAACGGAGCTTCTTTATACAGAAGATGGTCCCGTATCCGGCGACGCTTACGCGGCGTTGAAGCTTGCGGAGTTTATTTTAAATTTCGAAAAATATCTGGAGTCTTGAATGATGGAAAATAATGATACAAAAACGTTTAAACTGACGGTCAGTGGAACGGAAGACCATGAGATGCAGGGTACCGTACAGATGCCGGACGGAAGGACAAAGCAGTTCCGGTCGGTGCTGGAGCTCGTAATGGAGATGGACGCAGAGCTGTGTAAAAGCGAATCCGCGGAAACGCAGCAGTCGTCCGGGCCGGAGTCGTCGGCTGGAGGGTCACATGTCATCAATCGATAGAATCAGGCAGGAATCCGAGCGTACGATCCTTGGCAGAGAATTTAATCCTGACGTTTACGCCGATGTGCACAGAGCGTATATCGATCCGGTATCCTTGAAAATCCGGTATTACGGGACGGATACGGTCAAGGTGAAGGATGGATTTATTTACTGTGCCGCTGCCGGTTATTACAACAGAATACAGGATAAGACAGACGCGCTCTATCCGGGTGAACGGGAACGGACACAGAATATTTTCAGAAAGACAAATATCCTGTCATTCCTGAGCTTTCCGGATTATATGGCGTATGACACGAATATTTTTCATTTTATCTATAACGACAGCAAATACAAAGAGGCGTCGATCCGCTCTGCCGTATATTTCAGCTACCAGGCGGATTTAAGCGGTCACGTCAACGCGGAGAACATCTATACAGACAGGATTCTTACGGTGGATGAGCTCCCTTTTGCGGCGGATGCCCTCGTGCAGTACGCGGTTCTTCTGAAACGGGATTACGGTCTGAGTGACCAGGATGTAAGCGGCGTCACCTGGGAACTGCTGAAAAGAGGGCATCTTGAGTATTTTACGCAGCTGCGGGAGGAGAAGTATGGTCCGAAGCTGAATGAAAATCAGGCGGAAACAGCGGAAGATATTTTGAAAAGCACCGTGGACCGCGGCAGCATTAAGCTGTCGGATATGGAAAACATTACGATGCTCGCATACGCGGTACTGGCGTCGGTGAAAAGAAAGCTGCTGTCATTCCCGGATGCCGCGGTGTATACGATTTTTAAGCTGGACGAATTCCTGAAAGAGAAGAAATTGAGAAATTTTGAAAATATGATAAAGTAAAAAGGGCGGATAACCGGAAAATCCGATATACCGCCCTTTTTGTATGGGAAGGAGATGAGTCGGCAGTTTCTTGACTGCGAATCAGGACAGCAGCCAGGATAAGCCTGCGATGTCCTCGCAGTTTTCAATATTGACCAGGGCGTCGATCGCCTGATTTGCTTTTTCATCGTTGAATGCGGAACGTGTCTGGACACGGAAGCGTTCGCAGAACTGCTCCCTGCTCATCATGTTGGACGGGTGTCCCGGGTGGCAGTCCATTTTTCCGATAAATTCACTTCCGTCCTTTGTAAGGACCCGGACGGTTTTCAGCGGGAAATTACCCTTTCGGAAGTCTAAAAATCCGGTCAGCGGGGAATCCGCCGGGGAAGTGCCTGCTTTTACCCGCTTCGCAAGTGCAATAATCTCAGGAGATTTCATCTGCCCGGCGGTGTACCAGGATGCGCCCGGAACAGGGTTGTAAAGCAGCGAGGCAATGACGAAAGGAATGCTGAACTGTGCGTGTGTTATCGATGAGAATCCGTCATCGGGCGCCCACATACGTTCCGCGACAGGCGGATCAATGATGATGCTTTCAATATCAGAGGGTGTCAGGTGATTCTGCGCCGCGATGTCATGTACGAGCTCAGCCGAGGTCTGGACCCACATATTTGCAGGCCAGTGCTTCATAAGTGTTTCCATAATGAGATATTTTGTCCCGAGATCCTTTGTGAACCAGCTGGTGTCGGGATGCTCGCAGATGGCAGCTGTATAGCACATGGGAGCATCCAGCGCGTCCATCTGGTTGTGGATGCCTTTTTCGATGGATTTGGCGATCAGAAAACCGTCACGTGCCCGGTAGCCATGCTCATAATGGTAGAAATCGGACATGGTTACGGCATGGTATGCCGTAGGGATCGTGCTGCATTCGCAGCCAAGGCCGATCGACTGGTTGATTTTATCCGAGTCGAGACCGTAAAGCTTGACGACTGGTATAATGGCACCGAAAATCTGCCAGCTCGTAAGCCCCCAGCCTTTTACGTTCCACTGCTCCCGGTCCGGCTGGACAGCCATTGCGATCCGCTGGTATACCTCATATCCGGCGACGATGGCCGTGAGGAGATCACGTCCGCTTTTGTGGCGCTCCTCGGCAGCGATCCAGGAACACGGGATAATGGCTGCGGAAGGATGACCGGTCCAGGAACAGTCCTCCCAGTCCAGTGCGTCGGAGATGGTTCCTGCAACAAGCGCTGCGTTTGCGGCGGAAAGCTTTTCACCGGTACCCCAGGCAGTCGTGCGGCCGCCTGTGCCGCTGTTCGCTTCGAGCGCCATCCGGTGAACCTTTTCGGCAGCCGGCATTTCACGTGCGGCGAGGGAGACGCCGATGGTCTGCAGCAGGATCATTTTTGCGCGTTCGATTACGGCCGGCGGGATTTCTTCGAAGGTAAGGCCGGCTGTATATTCGCTCAGCTGCTGTGTGTAGTCGGTAGGTGGAATAAAGGAATTATCTTTATAAAATCTGTTGTATCGCATAGACGTGCCTCCTTAATAAAGCAGTTCTGCCAGATTTGAAGCGTCGCGGCAGTTTTCAAGGTGCAGTACAAGATCAATGATGGCTTCTTGCTTTTCTTCCGTGAGTACGTATTTTGTCTGACTGCGGAAATTTTCGATAAACTCCTCCCGTGTAAGCATGTAATGCGGGTGTCCCGGATGCGTAAAGAGGCTTTCTGTATATTCGGTTCCGTCCTGCATGCGGACCGTCATAAATTTTTCAGGATGCTTTCCCTCGATCAGATCCTTGATGAACTTGTTGCCTTCCATCTTTACAAAACCGTCTGCTTTTACCTTGTTCATCAGTGTGACGATTTTCGGATCCTTCATCGTTTCGGGATGGTACCAGACGGCGCCGGGCTCCGGATGGTACATTGCGCATGCGGTGCAGTACGGGATGCTGAACTCAGCCTGTGTAACGGAATCGAAGCCGGTTCTGGAATACCAGTGGCGGAATTCGACGGATGGATGAATGATGATTTCCTGAACGTCATCCGGATTGTACTGATATTTCTTCACAAGCCGGGCGGCCAGCTCGGCGTATGTCTGTACGAATACATTTGCCGGCCAGTGCTTGATCAGAATCATGCTCATCATGAAGTATTCTTCGCCTAAGTTTCGTGTCAGCCATTCAGGCTCATGGTATCCCATATGAAGCAGATAAGCGGACGGGTCGTCGAAGGCGTCTTCCATGTTTTCGATGCCGAGCAGAGCGGTCTTGAGCATCGTGATCGTGTTTTCCGCGCGGTAGCCATATAAATAATTCAGGGAATCCGACATGGTGGCCTCATGGACATTGGCGGGTATGATCGCGCAGGCAGTCCCGATTCCGAACGCCTGGTTCATTTTCAGGGTATCCATATCCATAAGCTTCATCATGACAGGAAGGCACCCGAAAATATTAAAGCCTACGATATTTGCCCGGCCGGCCAGGGCAACCCGCTGATAGACCTCGTATCCGGCGACGACGGCTGTAAGCAGATCCCGGCCGCTTTTTTTCAGAACCTCGGAACCGATGACCGCGGCCTGAATTACGCCTGCCGAGGGATGTCCGGTAACGGAGCAGTCTTCCCAGTCCAGCATATCTCCCATAGTGCCGGCGGCTAAAGCGGCAGCTTCCCAGCTGACCTTTGAGCCGTCCGCCCATAAGGTTGCGACACCCTTGTCATGTCCGCTGCTTAATTCGCGTGAGATGGCCAGCACATCCTGAATCTGCTTCAGTTCGCTGCTGCAGAGACTGACGCCGATCGTATGCAGGATATTCATTTTGGCCCGTTCGATAACTGCCGGCGGAATATCTTCAAACTGCAGGTTCTTAATATATTCGCATAACTGCTTTGTTTTATCAGTAGTGATTTCATGGTAATTGAATCCCATCTGTTTACTCCTCTCTCTGTAAAAGGTCGTTATTTAAATCATGAATAGTTTCCCAAGATCAGGAAGTTTGTCATTTATGCCTGAATGGCGGAGACAAGCCCAGAGGCTTGCCTGATGACTCGTGATTACAGGAATTCCCAGGTCGGATTCCAGATAAGGAATTAATTCCATGGTCTGCAGTCCCATGCAGCTGAGGAAAAAAGCATCCGCATGCTGCAGTTTTATGGCCTTTGCACTGCGGTAGAGAAAGTTTTCATCGGCATAGCTGTATAAAGCATCTTTATTAAAGCCGATGCCGGTTATGGAAAGCACTTTCAGGCCGTTGTCCTCCAGAAATTTTTTCTCGGCCTCGTTTGTGTCATCGGGATACGGGGTCATGACAACGGTAGAATGTGCATTTAAAGCCTGGAAGGCTTCCAGAACAGCCGTGCTTGTCGTCAGACCAGGAGATCCGCTTGCTTTTTCAATCCGCCGGATACATTCCTGATCGAAGCCATAGCCCTTGATACAGCTCCCGGAGGTGCATCCGAACATGATAACGTCATGCTTCTGGGAACGGTACAGGGCAGCTGCCTCGTCAAGCTGACCGGAAAGGTATATGAGGCCCTCCGGTGTCGGACCAGGAAACCAGAGCCGTGTACAGTTAAACGACACACCTTTCGGTGCATATTTATTAAACGCGTATTCCGCGACATCACCCATAGGATGGATCAGTCCGATTTTTGCTCTGCAGCTATACATACTATCTCTCCTCACTGTCTATTCCTGATTGATCGATTACTGTCCCGCGCAGAAAGCCCAGCCTGCCGATATCGGCCCGTTCATCACCGATGCGGCAGTGGCGCAGAGCGCTCCAGAAGACGGCAGACTGGCTCGTGACGACAGGTATCTTGAGATCTGTTTCCAGATCGTGGATGAGATCCATCGTGGTCAGCTCCATGGAGCTGATAAAAAGGGCGTCCGCGTCATGCAGCTCCATATGGGCCGCATACTGGTAGAGAAAGTGTTCACTGGCAGATTCAAAGCTGCAGCCATTCTGCGTAAACTGACTCATATCCATGCCGGTTATGCCGGAAACCGCGAAACCGCGGCCGGAAAAGAAGTTTTTTACGATTTCGTTTAAATCATCCGGATACGGTGTCAGGATCGCGGGCCGTTTTATCTGCAGCGCGTCAAGTGCTTCCAGTACGGCTGTGCCTGCAGAGAGCCCCGGTTTTCCGCAGATCGTTCTGCTGAGTTCATCAATTTCATTTAGCGACGCGGAACCATTAAGAAAGCTTGCCGAAGTACTGCCTGATACGATCAGGTCCGCGTCATAATGCCGATACGCTTCGACTGCTGTTTTCAGATGTTCATTGATATACGCTGCTTTTTCAATTCCAAGCGTGTCGGTTGGAATTTTTACTGAGCTGAAGGTAACGCCTGCCGGGGCATGTGTGTGAAACGCATGCTCTGCTGTTTCGCTCATGGGTGTGATAAGCCCTATTTTTGCACGCCAGCCATACATACAGATACGTCCTTTCTATATTTGACGCAGAATTTCCTGCATGCTCATTTCCGCAGGGAATCCAAGGTTTTCAAGTGTCCGCCCGTCTTTTCCGAGATAGTCCCGGCCGTTGATGGCTCCGGCAATGGTAATGAAAGAAGACAGAACAGGCATTTCAATACCGCATCGTCTGCCGGCGGAAACAGCAAAGGCTCCTCCGCAGCCGCAGTCTTCATTCAGATACCGGTGATCCAGGGCATCCGGTCCTGTCATATGCTCATAGAAGACAGAATTCTCAGGATGATGGGAAGGATCCTGAACCTTTCCGATCATTTCAAGCGGGTTGTGGTGCTCCGGCATATGCATTGCCTCCATGACCAGGATCCGTTCATCGTGAATGGCCTTGTCGCAGGTGACCGCGGCCGGTGTGAACCCGTATTTGAACAGAGAAAAATCTTTGCCCTGATGATGTATGGCGGAAGCGGATAATACGGTGGTCCCGATATGCATGATGACATTTCCGGTATTGATCGCGCCCTCGAATACATTTTCATTCGCTGTATATTCAACAATGCCTTTTAACGCGTCGAGCACCTTTGGCGTATCGGATGCGGGAAGCGCGGCGATACGCCCCTTCAGGTTCAGCGGAAGGCCGACCGTCACCTCTGCGGCGCCGGAAAGGCGGCACGGGAAAAAGTTGCCTTCTTTTTCAGAAACGGTGACATCGGCTGTGACACCCATTTCACGGAAAACCCGCCGGAAAATGAAAGAGCCCAGATTTCCGGGAATGATGACAATGTGCTGGCCGTTTTCAAGAAACGGTGCGATCTTCGCGGCAATTTCCGCGTGCCGGTCAGACATGACATTGACGAAAATGATTTCGGCACCGCGCACAGCTTTTTCCGGATCGCACGTTGTTTCAGGCTTTGCGATCAGCCGGACTCTGCCGCGCAGTTCGATTCCGCCCATACTTTCAATATCGGAAAAGCGTTCGGAAAAGGTCTCGCTGTCATACAGTGCAACATCGAAATCTCTGCTTTTAAGGAGTGCCGCAAGGCCGTGGCCTGTAGCGCCTGCCCCTATAACTGTTATTTTTCTGCCCATATAAATACCTCCTGTTCGGCTATACGTTCGCTTACGTTTTATTATAAAAAGGCATTGCGGGATTTACCAATTCCTATTTTTGATAGGGGGTTAGCGAAACTCTCGGATAGCCGGTCCGCGTGATGCCATTGCTTTTTATAATCACCATGTCATAGAATAAAATAGCAGGAACCATAATGGATGACCAATGAAAGAGGAACACAAATGTCCAGATACGCAGTAGTAGGTTTTGGAAACGCGGGATATCAGGCAGTAAAAGCCATTCGAGAGCAGGATATCCATGCGTGGATTGATGTATACAGTGACCGCTCCTTCCCGCCTGCGAATCCGATGCTGACGACATATTACGCCAGGGGAACCCTGAAGTATCAGGCAATGTTTCCATACGGCACGGTCGAAAGCATAGTGGATCGCTGCGGCATTCACTTTTACCCGGGAAAGCGGGTCAGTCATCTCGACGCGGAGCACAGGACGCTTATCCTTGAGGATGGGACCCAAAGCGGCTACGACGCGATTCTTATCGCGACGGGGGCTTCCGCGTTTGTGCCCGGCGCACAGGGCATGGATCTGCAGAATGTCCTGACAATACGAACGGTGGAAGACGCGGTCAGGCTCAAAAGCATCCTTGACCGCGGAGAGGCGGAATCGGTTGTGGTGGCCGGGGCGTCCATGACCGGCATTAAGATTGCCGAGCTGGCGCGTATGAAGCATTTAAAATGCTGCATGTTCGACGGGGCGGAGTACATGTTTCCGCTTGCGGCATACAGAAGCACGGCAGAGCGTATTGAAACATATCTGAGGCAGCAGGGCATTCAGCTTGCGTTTTCCTCGTTTCTGGAGAAAATCGAGCAGGAAAACGGCAGACTTACGGCAGTCATGAAAAATGGCACGCGGTATGCGGGCGACGTGATCGCGGTCTGCATCGGAACACGGGCGAACACGCAGATTGTGAAGGATACCGGCATACAGATCAATAAGGGTATTCTCGCAGACCGTAAAATGAGAACGAATTTTGACGGCATTTATGCCGCCGGAGACTGCGCGGAGGGCTACGAGCTGCAGTCAAAGGCGAGAGTGCCGATCGGCCTGTGATCGAACGCGGCTTATCAGGGCAGGACGGCGGGAATCAACATGGCCGGCGGGAACGCGGAGTTTGACTACACCATACTGAACAATATCAGTCATTTTCTCGGAATGGATTTTGCAGGCATGGGCAATCCCGGAATCGTATCGCCGGACAGCACGGTATACGAATATGAAAACGGAAATCTGTATATAAAGGCTGGTAAAAACGGATCCGGTGACATTCAATGCATCAACCTGCTGGGAGCAGGTGAGGTCAGCGGAGTCATACGGAACTGGTTTATGAAAGAGATGAAGGACACAGGCAGAGAGGATGAATACAAGATGAAATGTATTCTGCGCCGTGCCGGCATTCCGGATTCTTTTATTAATTTTATGCAGGGAGGAAAAGAAAATGACGAGTGAATCGGAGAAACGTATAAAGGCAAAAATTCCGGGAAAAGACACAGGCATTGAAATCAAAAAGGGAATGTGCTCCATCTGTTCGCCGGGCAATCACTGCGGGCTCGATGTGTATGTAAAGGACGGGAAGATACTGAAGGTGGAAGGAACAAAGGAGCATCCGTATAATCACGGTCTTATATGTACGAAGGGCGCGATGAACAAGTCGTATATTTACCGGAAGGACCGTATCCGGACGCCGCTGCGTCGCGTCGGGAAGCGCGGGGAAGGAAAATTCGAGGCGATTTCATGGGAGGAAGCATATCAGGAAATCGCGGAAAAACTGAATCAGGCTAAGGCGGAGTATGGCGCGAATTCCGTTGTTTTTACCTCGGGCTACTGCAAGTGGTACCGTCCGTACTATCATCGCTTTATCTATGACTTTGGCTCCTGCAATTATTCGACAGACGACTGCAGCTGCTACAGGGCAACGGTTCTGGCAGGGGAATGTACCTTTTCGAGAGACGCCGGTCCGGATATGAAAAACACAAATACGTATCTTGGATGGGCATGGAGCGGAGCGTATTCCAATCATTTAAGCTATCTTGGGGCAAAAGCACTGAAGGAGCGCGGCGGTAAAATTATTATTATCGATTCGCGGATAACGCCTGCCAGTGAGAAGCTTGCGGATATTTTCCTTCATATCAAGGCTGGAACGGACGGCGCGCTCGCGCTTGGAATGGCAAAAATCATCATAGACAACGGCTGGACCGATAAAGAATTTATCGGTCAGTATACATTCGGATACCAGGAATACGCGGAAATGGTCAAGGAATATGATCTCGACCGGACAGCAGAGATCACGGGACTCAGCAAGGCGGATATATTTGAGGCCGCAAAGGTTTACGCGACGAATGGTCCGGCATGCACATATTTTGGACCGTCCAACATAACACAGCAGTACAACGGGTTCCAGACGATGCGCTCGATCATGTGTCTGCAGGGGCTTACCGGAAACATCGACAGAAAAGGCGGGAATATCCCTGGGAAAGCCACATATCTGTGCAGGCCGGCGGGCTTTCAGTCGAGAGAAATGGAATATTATATGAGCAAAGCACCGGATCTGACGAAGATGATTTCATATTCGAAATTTCCGATCTGGTACCGGTACTGCCACGAGTTTCAGGCGATGACCTTGTCGGACGCGATCCTTGCGGAGGACCCGTACCCGCTGAAAGCCATCTTCGGCCTTGGCATGAATTTTAAAATGTATCCGGAAACAAGCAAGATGATCAAGGCACTGGAGAAAATCGACTTCTTTGTAAATACGGATCTTTTTATGACATATACATGCAAATACGCGGACATCGTTCTTCCGTGCTGCAGCTCCCTGGAGCGCGGTGAGTTTAAGGTTTATCCGGGCGGATACGGTGTATATACAAAACCGTGTATTGAACCGCTGTATGAATCAAAGTCGGACACGGACATTCTCCATGAGCTTGCGGGATATCTGAACTTTGACGATCCGCTTTTTATGAAGGCTATGAAGCGTCGGTCGATTACATTATGGACGGCTGCGGGCTTACGGTGGAAGACTTCAAGAAATCGGATCTGCCGCTGAAGCTTCCGAACGCCGTGCTCCGCGCGCCGGGAACGTGCAGGAAGGAAGGCTTCAACACACCGTCCGGCAAATTCGAATTTTACTCACAGACAGTAGCGGAATTTCAGGATACATACGGTCTGGATCCGCTGCCGCGGTATAAGAGCTGCTTCGCGGATGACGACAACCCGAAACAGGCAGAGGAATATCCGTTCTTCCTGAGTGCTGGAACC
>Ga0183098_10675_pt1 | contig 41190 bp, 46 predicted proteins | sample BioMet9_FD_128884 | JGI IMG/M metagenome (GOLD analysis project Ga0183098, IMG submission 128884) | Microbial communities from bioreactor (seeded with sewage sludge) at Lawrence Berkeley National Lab, California, USA - Biofuel... | ecosystem: Engineered > Bioreactor > Anaerobic > Unclassified ...
AAAAAGATGCAGCCCGCCGCGCGCATAATTTTCGCGGCGTGAGACGCGAAAATTCCACACTTGCGGGCTGTAAAGTGCTTTTCCCGACGTACCAGCCGCCGGGAAAAGCGGATTTGCAATTTTTTTGTGCCTGCGGGCGCAAACTCTGCGAGGCTTTTTTGACAAACTCAAAACCCGCAAAAGCCGTTCGGCTTTTGCGGGTTTCAGCGTCTGTTCAGGAGCACTTCCCAGGTTCAGCGCTGTTATTGTGCCTTTTCGATGGCGGAGACGGGGCAGTTTTCCATCGCCTCGCGCGCCGCGTCCTCGTTTTCAGGCGCCGTGTCCCGGTCGCTCGCCTCGGCCACATTTTGCGCCGTGAGATGGAAAACCTCCGGGCAGGTCTCGGTGCAGAGACCGCAGCCGATGCAGTCATTGTTTACATAATATTTCATATTCAATTCCTTTCGCCGCGTATTGCGGACTCAAGGCAATCCCGCACAATTCCAAGCGCGGGATTGCGCCGTCAGATTTTTCGTCAGAGGTGTCAAAAAGCGCAGCGGATCCTTTGTGGATTCGCGAGCATGGTTGGCGCATATGACGGGAAAGATGCTGGCAAGACCGTGCTTGAGGCGTCAGCCGCGAATTGTGCGGTGCTGCCCTAATCCAAAATTCTGCCGTCTGTCGAGATGGTCACGACCTGCCAGGGGATGAGCTTTCCGCTGTTTTGCAGGGCGTTCTTCACCGCGTATTCCAGCCCGCCGCAGCAGGGAACCTCCATGCGCACGACCGTGACGCTCTTAATATCGTTGTTTTTGAGGATCTCCGTGAGCTTTTCCGAATAGTCCACCGCGTCCAGCTTGGGGCAGCCAACCAGCGTGATGCGGCCGCGGATGAACTGCTCGTGGAAGCGCGCGTAGGCGTAGGCGGTGCAGTCCGCGGCGATGAGCAGCTTGGCCCCGTCGAACCAGGGCGCGCGCACCGGCACCAGCTTGATCTGTACGGGCCACTGCGACAGCTGCGATTCCGACTCCGCGGCCGCCGGCTGCGCCGTCTGCGTGTGCGTGATGCTGCGCGCGCGGCTTCCCGGACAGCCGGACGGCGGACACGCGGTCTGCTCCTTGTGCGCGCGGACGGCCTTTTCGTCGTAGCCGGCGGCCTCCCGTTCGGTAAAGGTGATCGCGCCGGTCGGGCAGGCGGGCAGGCAGTCTCCGAGCCCGTCGCAGTAATCGTCGCGCAGCAGCTTCGCCTTTCCGTTCACCATGCCGATCGCGCCCTCGTGGCAGGCCGCCGCGCACGCGCCGCAGCCGCTGCATTTTTCTTCGTCAATGTGAATGATCTTCCGAATCATTTTCTTTTTTCCCCTTTCCGTTCCTGACCAGCTTTTCGTACAGCTCCTTGCCGAAGCACTGCTCGGCATACTGGCACCACTGGATGCAGTTTTGGTCGTCGTTGTAGGCCGTGAAGCCGCATTTGTCGCACTTGACGCTCGCATCGACGGAAAAAATCTCGATCACATTCCCGCACACGGGACAGATCTTTTCCTTGATCGTCGGATTCTTGAGCCGCGCCGCGCCAGGGCATCCGCTGAATATTTGCGCCATGCCTCTCGCCTCCTTGACTTTGTAAGCTGATTATAATAGAATCACAGCAGTAAGTATGTTGTTAATACAACGGAATCGAGGAAATTTTGAAAACATCGCTTCTTCTGCGCACCGCGCTTTTCCGCGGAATCACGGAGGACGAGGCCGCCTCCATGCTGGACTGCCTCGGCGCCTTCGAAAAGCAGTACGAAAAGGGCGGCGCGATCTTCCGCGCCGGCGAGACGACGCAGAACATCGGCCTTGTTCTCTCGGGCAGCGTCAACATCGAAAGCGGCGACGTCTGGGGCAACCGCAGCATCCTGGGCCGGGCGGAAGTCGGGCAGATCTTCGCGGAAACGTACGCCTGCATTCCCGGCGAGCCGCTGCTTGTCAGCGCGGCGGCGGCGGAGCGGTGCGAGATTCTGTTTCTGAACGCCTCCAGGCTCCTGACGACCTGCTCCAGCTCCTGCCCGTGCCACAGCCGGCTGATCCGCAATCTGCTGCAGCTCACCGCGCAGAAAAACCTCGCGCTCTCCCGCCGCATCCTGCACACCTCGTCCAAAACCATCCGCGGCAGGCTCCTGTCCTATCTGTCGGAGCAGGCCCAGGTGAACGGCGGCCTCCGCTTCTCCATCCCCTTCAACCGCCAGCAGCTCGCGGATTACCTGAATGTGGACCGCAGCGCCATGTCCGCAGAGCTTTCAAAAATGCGGGCGGAGGGGCTGATTGCCTGCGACAAAAACTCGTTTGTCCTGCTGCAGCCTCTGGCAGAGTGATAGGATAACCCGAAGCGCGGCGTTTTACACAAAAAACGGGCCTGCGTCAGGCAAGCACGGCGGGCTGAAATGCCGCGCCGGATGCCTGATACAGACCCGTTATATTTTTCCGATTCCGCGCCGGGCCGGCGAGCTCAGGCCGCGGGCTGCAGATAGTCGGCGCTCATGTACGCGTACTTGTCCCCAAAGACGATCTCGTACCAGCCGTTCGAGGTCTTGCCGGTCGAAGCGACCAGCGCGTCCTTGGTGAGCGTGGTCAGCACGTCGCCGCCGGTGGAGGGCGTGGCGCGCACGTTGACGTTCGTGGTGACCGACATGCACGCGGGGCTCTGGGTGAGCTCGGCTGCGAGGTCGCCCGGCCAGCTCTGCTTGCCGCCCGTCAGGGTGATCAGGCCGTTCGCGCCGAGGACCGCCGCCGTCGCGGCGGCTTCCTTGCCGCTGAGCACGGCCGTGTCCTCGCCGTGCTTGACGGAGCCCGTCCAGGCGTTGTCGGCCCAGGCGATCGCGGCTGTGTAGCTCTCGCCGTCGGCGTCGACCGTGTAGTCATAGCTGAAATCTGCCGTCTTCGCGGCCGCGTCGGCCGCATAGTTTGCGCCTGTAAGCACGCCCTGAAGCACTGCGGCGTCGGCGTCGGGCAGCTGCACCGGATCAGTCGAGGTGCCCTTCGACCAGGTGACCGTCACGCTGGCGGCCGGCTGCGCGGTCTCGGCACTCTTCGCCGAAACGGTGAAAAAGCTGGCCGTGCCGCTGTCCTGGAAGGAGAATACGAGCTCCTCGCCGCCGGACTTGCCGGCGATGGAAAAGCCGCCGTTTTCGCCCGCGGTCACGGTATAGAGCCCGGAATCTTCATAGAATTTCTGGAACAGCTGCGCCATGGTGCTCTCGCTGTCCTTGAGTCCGCAGGCGTAGGCTGTGTCCGGCTGGACGCGGTTGGCCATGCTGTCGCGCAGATAGCTGTCGGAGATGAGCTGCAGCGGCAGCAGGATGTCCTGATTTCCGCTCTCCAGCTCCACCTCGCGGTGGGTGCCGACGAAAATATACTGGTTTTTCACGTTCGCCGGGTCCTGCTGGTACAGGCACCAGGTATCCTTCACCCCGGACGCATCCTTGGTGAACAGCGTGCAGGAGCCGTAGGCGTTTTCAAAGCTCTGCGCCGTCACGCCGTCGTTCTTCTTTGTGATGAGGTCCGTCAGCTCGCTGAGCGTCTTTGTTGTTTCAAACTGATAGCCGCCATAGGAGATGGCGTCGCCGTTGTTGAGCGTGGTGTTCACGTTCAGCGTCAGAACGTCGCCCGTGGAGAATGCCTTGGCCTCGACCGCCGTGCCGGACGAGCCGGAGCAGCCGGACAGCAGCGCGGCCAGCAGGGCCAGCGCCAGCAGGATCGTCAGGTATCGTTTCATATTCGTCCCTCCATTCGGGTTTGGCTGTTGAGGTCATTATAGCACACTCTGCAAAAAAACACAAACAAACGCCCGGTATTTGGAGAATTTCCGGATCTGCGGGCGCGGCGCTTGTAAAAATATGCCGAAACGCTTATAATGAATGGAAAGCAGCAAACGGGAGGATACGCCATGAATCAGGAACTGCGCCGCACATTCAAATACCTGCTCTTCACCTGCTCGGCCGGGCTGATCGAGATCGGCAGCTTTACGCTGCTCAACGAGCTCGTCGGCTGGGGCTATTGGGTGAGCTATCTCATCGCGCTCGTTCTGTCGGTGCTCTGGAACTTCACGCTCAACCGCCGCTTCACCTTCAAAAGCGCCGCAAGCGTGCCGAAGGCCATGGCGCTGGTCTTTGCCTACTACTGCGTGTTCACGCCGCTCTCCACGCTTCTGGAGCACCAGCTGGCCGACGTCCTCGGCTGGAACGAATACCTGGTCACGCTCATCAACATGCTCCTGAACGTGTGCACGGAGTTCCCCTATCAGCGCTTCGTGGTTTTCCGCAACAGCCTTGACACCAACGAGCTGGCCAAAAAGGCCGCCGCGGAGAAGCCCGATGCGGTATAAGTGTCTTGTCTTCGACCACGACGACACGGTAGTCAACAGCACCGCGACCATCCACTTCCCCTCCTTCGAGGCGTATTGCAGGCTGGTGCGCCCGGACGCGCACTACACGCTGGAGGAGTATTTCCGCAAGAATTTCGACCCCGGCATCATGCCGCTGTTTCTCGACGAGCTGGGCTTTACCGACGAGGAGCTGGAGGGCGAATTCGCGTTCTGGAAGTCCTACGTCAAAACGCGCGTGCCGAAGGCCTATCCCGGCATCCGGGAGATCCAGCTCCGCCAGAAGCGCGAGGGCGGCCTGCTGTGCGTGGTGTCCCATTCCATGCAGGAGACGATCCTGCGCGACTACCGCGAAAACGGACTCCCGACGCCGGACCTCGTGTTCGGCTGGGACGACCCGCCCGAGCAGCGCAAGCCGAGCTGCTATTCCCTGGAGCAGATCGAGCGGCGCTTCGGCCTTGAGCCGGACGAGCTGCTGGTGATCGACGATCTGAAGCCCGGCTGCGACATGGCCCGCGCGGCCGGCGTCCCCATCGCCGGAGCCGGCTGGGCCAACGACATCCCGCAGATCGAAGCCGCCATGCGCGAGAGCTGCGATTTCTACTTCAAAACCGTCGCCGGGCTGGACGCGTTTCTGCGCGGCGAGGGCTGAAAAAAGCCGTATCCAACACAGTGCAGCTTCAAGTCTGTCATTCTCCGGCCAAACGGCCCCGGAATGGCAGATTTTCTGCCTGCTGCGTTGGATACAGCCTGCTTTTTATACGGCAATGCGTCTTATTTCCATTCTGCCCAGATCTCCGGGCAATAGCCGACGGTGGCCAGCCTGCCGCTGCGGACGATCGGCGTTTTGAGCAGGGACGGGTTTTCAAAAACCCGGTCCTCCTTCGCGCGCTCGTCCGCCAGATAGCGCAGCAGGTCCGTCTCCGGACATTTTTTGTCCCAGTCGATCAGTCGGTCCACGCCGCCCACGGCCCGGAGCACGCTGTCAAATTCTCCGCCCGAAAGGCCGTAGCGCAGAAGGTCGACGCTCTGGAACCGGATCCCGCGTTCTTTAAACCAGCGCTCGGCTTTTTTCGTGTCGAAGCATTTGGCTTTTCCGAAAATCTGAATGTTCATCGTTTCCGTCTCCCGCGTCGTGCTCAGGCGGCGGACTGCTCCAGCATCTCGCGCGCCTCGGCTTCCGTATCGGCGGAAAACAGGAAAGCGCCCAGCCGGTTGTAGACCTCCACGTGGCCCCTGATATAGCGGATCTTGTATTCCATGACACAGCCTCCTTTTCTGAAGCTGTGCCCAGTATAACGCGTCACATGTCCGTTAATCGGTACTTTGGTCCCACTCGGCGGTGACGGTGTAGTTGTCCTCGACGCGCGTGTCCTGCGTGATCTTGTCCCCGGTGGATGTGTACCACCCGGAGAATACATGGTCTGCGTTCGTCGCCTCGGGCAGATTGTCGTAGTATCCGCCGTACTTGTAGAACGAGATGTCCACGCCCACCGAACCCTCGTCGGTCTTGAAAATCAGATAGCAGAAATCGTCGGAATTCTTCGCTTCGTAGTCTCCGTAGAGGAACAGCCGCATCTCGCGCACGCGGCGCGCAATGAGCCCGTCGTGGATGCTTGTGGTGCCGCCGACCGTCACGTGGCACCAGATGCCGAAGGCGGCGGCGAATTCGTTGTCGGTATAGCTGCCGCTGATAAGCAGCTTCGCCAGACGGTAGCTGCTGTTCATCCAGCCGGAGCCGACATTGTATGTAAAGGACGCCAGCGCGTCGTACTGCGTATCGCGCAGGGAGATGCCGTTCTCCTTGATAAAGGCGTCGAGCTTGTCCTCCACCTTGTCAAGGTTGAGCCGCAGCAGGATGTCCGCCTGCTTTTCCGTGATGCCGTCGGGGTATTCGTCGGGCGTACAGTACGAGCCGTAGCCGATGGAGTACTGGGAATAGTCCTTATAGGACTTGCTGACGAAGCCCTCGCGGGCCTTGATGAACGCGATTCCCGCCTCTGTGGTGCGCAGAGGGATGTCGGCGGGCGTCAGCTTGTCCAGATCGTTCACCGGTTCGCTGTTTGTGTTCTGCTTCTGCTTGTACTGATAGATGCGGTAGACGATGGCGGACAGCTCCGCACGGGTCAGAGACTTGGCCGGCTGAAAGGTTCCGTCGGCGTAGCCGTTGAGAATGCCGGCCTCATAGAGCGCCTGCACGTTATCGTCCTTTGTGTCGGTAAAGTAATAGCTCTCCTGCGTTTTCCGGAGGCCCAGGGAGACGGCGGCGATCTTCGCCACCAGCACGCGCTGGATGTTTACGTCCAGATCGGTGATCTCACCGCGCGCGAGGATGTCCTTGTCAAGCGCCAGGTTGAGATAACCCCTGGCCCAGTGGGAGGCCACCGGATCGGGCTCGCTGTAGCCAGCCGCCAGAAGAACCATTTTGAGCGACTGCCCGGTCGTGACCGTGGAGCCGGGCTTGAAGCTGCCGTCGCCGAAGCCGTTGACGACGCCGGCCGTGTAGAGCGACATCACGTCCGTGTAATACCAGTCGCCGGACTTCACATCCGAAAAGACAGGCGTTTCGCCTTCGGCAAACGCGGGCATGCAAAAAAGTCCAAGCGTTAAAACAAGCGCCAGTGACGCGGCTGCCAGCCGTTTGATCATACTGTCGCGCTCCTTTCCGATGCTGCAAATTCCGACCAGTTATCATGCGTTCCGTTGGCGCGCAAATCGCTCCGGCGGAAATACGCATTGCAGCAATGTCTGAATCTCTAAAAGCAGCTGATTTCAGCTGCTTTATTATAACAGGGCCGGTTACAAAATGCAACCATTCGTTACGTCCATTTCTCCAGCCAGGCCAGAATGTCCGCGTAGACCTCCGCGCGGTTGCTCTCGTTGAGCATCTCGTGGCGGCCTTCCGGGTAGATATGGATGGCGACGTTCTTCATTCCGGCGCGCTTGAACGCGTCGATCGTCTGCAGAACGCCCTTCGACTGCGCGCCGACAGGATCCTTTCCGCCGGAGACGAAGAGCACGGGCAGCGACTTTTCCATGCGCGCGAGGTTCTCCGGATTCTCGTTCATCTGGATGCCGGTCAGCATGTCGCGCGTGAGGCCGACGGTTGCGTCGAAGCCGCAGAGCGGATCGGCGTTGTACGCGTCCACGACCGAGGACACGCTGGTGAGCCAGTCGTTTTTCCGCGCCTTGTCAAATCCGCGGTTGTAGCTGCCGAACATCATCCGCACAAGCAGCGGGCTGACGCCGGTCTCACCGAGGCGGCGCGCCTCTGCGCGGCAGAGCGCCAGTCCGGCGCTGATCGCAAGCGTGGGCTGCCAGCCGGTCCCGGAGATGATCGCGCCGCTGAGCGCGTCCGGGTAGGTATAGAGATAGGTGCGCAGCAAAAACGAACCCATGCTGTGCCCGAGGATGATATACGGAATGCCGGGATACATGGCGGCTGCGCGGTCGTGCAGGCTCTTTTCATCCGCCGCCGCGGAAAGCCAGCCGCCGCAGAAATAGCCCTGCACGCCGTCCGGTCCGATGGAGCCGCCGTGGCCCATGTGGTCGTCCGCGACGACCAGGTATCCGCGCTCCGTCAAAAAGCGCGCAAAATCATCGTAGCGTGCGATGTGCTCCGCGATCCCGTGTACAAGCTGCACGACAGCCTTCGGCGCAGCCGCCGGCTTCCACATGCCGCAGTGCAGACTTCCCTTTCCGTTCGAGGGAATATAGAATTCTTCCATTTTCGTGCTTCCTTCCTAAAAGTCCTTATTATTGGACATCGCTTCCTGTATGATCGGTTCAGATCAGACAGGAGGTCGATACCATGAAATCCAATGTTATTTCGCTCTACCCCAACCGGACGGCCGGTTTTGATTTTTCCGGATACAACCGCCGCGCAGAGCTGCGCTTCCGCAGAGCAGAGCGCCGCCGGAACGCCGTCTGCGCGGTGGAGACGCTCGTCACCGCCGCCATCGGCATCGGCTTCACGCTCTGCGTGCTGTTGTTTTTTACGATGCTGTAGCTTCTCAGCCGAAGATCAGCGAACCGAGGAAGTCCTCCGGTTCCCAGCCTTTTCCGATCAGCCGGACCGTTCCCTCCCGCGTCAGCAGGTACTCCGCGCAGGGCAGCGCGCCGGAGGTGCGCACGGTCAGCGAGGCCGCGCCCGCACCCGCGCCGTGCACGGCCAGCAGCTCGCCCGGCTTTACGGGCGGAAGCGGCCGCCGTTCGGCGAACCGGGCGCGCTGGAGCGTGTCCGACCCGGCGACGTCGCAGGCGATCCGCGCCCCGTCCTCCGCCCGTCCCGGCACGGACAGACGGCGGTATGCCCCTAATTCCGACAGCCGCAGAAACTGCCCGCAGCTGCCGTCCGTCAGGACAAGCGGGCATTCGCGGTCTTTGACCGCCTCGGCGCGCATGAGATACCAGCCGCAGTCCGCGGTGAGCCGTTCGCCGACGACGCTCTGCAGCTCCAGATCCGCGAGCTCGCCCGGCAGCTCCTGCAGCAGCGCGGCGATGTCCTCCGCGCAGCGCTCGGGCTCAGGCTCCGGATACTCCGCCCGGCAGGAATAGCCGAGCCCGCTGCCGAGGCAGCAGAACCTGGCCGCGATGCCGGTCTTTTCCAGCATTCTCCGGCTCAGCCCGAAAAGGGCGAGCGCGGCCGCCGGGTAATAGTCCTGCTCCAGCTCGCGGGCGCTGACGCGCAGCGTCACCCCGAGCTCTTCCACGCCGAAGCCGCGCAGCGTCTGCGCCAGCGCCAGCAGCGCGTTTTCCGGCATCCCGTATTTGCTGCGGTCAAAGGAGGCGAACGTTTTCCCGTTCGCCGTCAGACGCCCGCCGGGATTCCAGCACAGCAGCGCGGCGGCAGGCGGCGCCTCGGGCAAAACCTGCGGGCCGTCGAGCAGCCACACGGCGCCCAGAGCCAGCGCCAGCCGCTCCGCCTGTTCCTCTCGCGTGACCGGCGCATAGAGCACCTCGCGCCCGGAAAAGCCGCACCGCTCCGCGATCATCAGCTCCGTCTGCGAGACGCACAAAACGCCGCAGCCCTCGTCCCGCAGGATGCGCAGGATCGCGGGATTGAAATTGAGATACATCGGAAAATACTCACGGAAGCGGCCAGCACGGGAAAACGCCGCGTTCAGCCGGCGGGCGGAGGCGCGGAGCGTCCGCTCGTCATAGAGATAGCAGGGCGTCGGCAGCGATTCCGCGGCCCGCCGCAGCGCTTTTTCCGTGAGAAAGCCGCTCTGCTGTGCGCGCTTCATACCGTCCCTCTTTTCAGGCCCTGTGGTTTGAAAGATAAAGGATGCGCAGCCCCTTGAGCAGAAGATTCCGGTCGTAGACGATCTCCCTGCGGCACATGGGCACGACGAACCGCGCGATGCCGCCGGTCGCGAGCACTGTGGCCCGCCCCCCAAGCTCCTGCTCCATGCGCTCGATCATGCCGTCGAGCATGGCGGCCGAGCCCATCATAATTCCGCTTCTCATGCTGTCGACCGTGTTGCGGCCGATGGCTTTTTTCGGCTCCTCCAGGCTGATGCCCGGCAGCTGAGCCGTGCGGCTGGAGAGCGCCTCGGCGGAGATCTTCACGCCGGGGCAGATGCAGCCGCCGATATAGGCGCTGTTTTTGTCGATCACGGAGATCGTGGTAGCCGTGCCCATGTCGATGATGATGAGCGGCGCCGGGTACTCGCGCAGCGCCGCGACCGCGGCGACGATGAGGTCGCTGCCGACCTGCGCGGGATTGTCCATGAGGATGTTGAGCCCCGTTTTGATGCCGGGCCCCACGACCATAGGCCGCTTCCCCGTCAGCTTGATGACCGCCGTGCGGAAGGAATTGAGCACGGGCGGCACCACGGAGGAGATGATGACGCCCTCGAAGGCGTCCGCCGTCAGATCAAACAGGGACAGGACGTTTTTGAGGTCGATGCAGTACTGATCGGAGGTCTTGACAAGCTCCGTCGCGATCCGCGCCTCATGCAGGATCTCTTCGCCCTCGATGCAGCCGAGAACGATGTTGCTGTTACCGATGTCGATGGCCAAAAGCATGGACATTCCTCCCACAATCTTTCATTCGCATGCCGTCAGACGGCATTGGAGCTTTCCGGCGGAAAGCTCCAGAACGGCATAGCCTGGCCGTCCGCTGATCTGCGAGCACGCACCGGGATTGACGAGCCACAGCCCATCCCGCTTTTCGCAGAAGGATACGTGCGTGTGGCCGTAGAGCGCGGCGTCCGCGCCCAGTCTTCGCGCCTCCATCTCGAGGCGCTGCGTCCCCTGCTTCACGCCGAACAGATGCCCGTGCGTGAGAAAGATGCGCACGCCCTCTCGCTCGATGAGCAGACTTTCGCGGGCCGTGCTGCCCCAGTCGCAGTTGCCGGGGACGTACAGCAGCTCCGTCTGCTCAAACGCGCAGGCCAGATCCTCGGCGTCCGCGACGTGGTCGCCGAGGTGCAGGACCAGGTCGGGCTGCTCGGCTTCCACCGCGTCGTACGCGCAGCCGAGCATGTGATGCGTGTCGGAAATTACCAGTATTTTCAAATTCAGTCACCTGCCGGCTGTTTGCCGCATATGATAAATCAAACCAACGTGCGGGGAGGCAGAGTATGGTCCATTCCACTTCGGGCGGCGAAACGCCCTTTTCCGAACAGCAGATGAAAAAGCTCGTCGGCACGCAGGAGGGCCAGAAGCTTCTGGCGCTTCTGAGCCGCGACGGCGGCGCCGCCTTTCGGCAGGCCGCGTGCGCGTACCGCGCGGGCGATCTCAGCCAGGTGCAGCAGACGCTCGGTCCGCTTCTGCAGACGCCCGAGGCCGCCGAGCTGCTCGCGAAACTCGCGGGAAAGTAGGCGTTATGGCAGATTTTCAGGAAGCGTTGGGGGATATTCTGAACGATCCCGAAAAAATGAAGACGCTCATGTCGATGGCCGGCTCGCTCGGTCTAGGCGCGCCGCCCGCGCCCTCGCCGGCCGGCACCGCTCCGCAGGCCGCGCCAAACGCGCGCTATGAGGCGCTGCTGCAGGCGCTCAAGCCGTTCCTGCGCCCGGAGCGCCGGGGAAAGCTCGACCGCGCCATGCAGGCGGCGCGGCTGTCAAAGCTGGCGGGTCAGGCGCTGGCGATGCAGAATCCCGACCAAAAGCCAGACGGGGAAGACAAAAAATAGGGGGTGCCGGCTTGTATAACCGCTATATTCCGGATGAAAACGGAACGTTTCACCACACCGTCGTCGAGGACGCGCCGCCGCCGATGCCGGCGCCCGCTGCGCCTCCCCCGCTGCCGATGATGCCGCCGCCGCCCGAGCCGGGCGGGGGCATTCTGAATCTCTTCGGCGGGCGGCTGGATCTGGGCGACGTCATGCTTTTGCTCATTCTGCTTCTGATGATCAACGACTGCGATCAGGCGGATCTGCCGTCGCTGCTGATCGTCGCGGCGGTATATCTGCTCACGAACTGAACGGGCTCGTGCCGTCCGGAAGCAGGAACACGTTGCTGAGCGCCTCGTCCCCGTCCGTCAGCACCTCCATCTGCGTCTGGCGGAGGGTATAAATCTGCTCGTCGTTTTTGAGGGTCGTCTGCCTGCAGAGCAGGCCGCTCTGCAGGCTTACCCAGGCGTAGCGCTGCAGTCCGTTCTTCCGGTAGCTCAAAAATACGCACTCCTGGTCGCTGTCCTCCTGCAGGGTGACGAAATCCGCCTCGTCGATGTCTGCGCGCGGGATTGAAAGCAGCTCCTCATAGGTCGGGATGCCGACCAGATCGTCGCGGGAGATCGTTTCGTCGAGCGTCAGCGAGACCGGCGGCTGCTCGTCGTTATACCATATATAGAGCGCCTTGCCGTCCGTCAGGACCGTCTTGACGGTCCCGCCCTCCGTGATGTCGGCGCGGAACAGGTCCCCGCTGACCCAGAGCTCGGCAATGCTGCTGCGCGAGGCCGCGTCTGCCGTGCTTTCGATCGTGAAAACCTGGTGGTAGCTGGAGGGCCGCGACAGGCTGCTCTTCAGGATGCTCTGCACGTTGTCGGCCGTCACCTCGGCAAAATCCTGCTGCTGCGAGGAGGACGAGGCCGTCTGCTGCGTCTGCTCCTGCTGGGCGCTGCCCGGCAGCTCAATGCTCTCATGCCTGTTCTTCTGCGAGGCGAACAGATAGATCACGACCAGAATCACGATGACGGCCAGCACCGAGGCCGCCACGATTGCAGGCGTTCTGTAGCTTTTCAGATTTTTCGGCAACGCCGTCATCCTCCTTCCGCCGTCCTGTGTGCCGCGTCTATATGGAAAAATCCGCGGGTCTTTCGGCAGCGAGGCCGAAATGCCAGAGGATCGCCTGCGCGATGCGTCCGCAGGCGCGTCCGTCGCCGTAGGGGTTGACGGCCTTCGCCATCCTCGCGTACGCTTCCGGACTGTCGAGCAGCTCGCAGGCCAGCCGGACGATGTTCTCGCGGTCCACGCCCGCCAGCGCCGCGGTCCCGGCCTCGATGGCCTCGGGGCGCTCGGTCTCGCGCCGCAGCACAAGCACGGGCTTGCCCAGCGCGGGCGCCTCCTCCTGCAGGCCGCCGGAGTCTGTCATGACAAAATCGCACCGCGCCATCAGGTTGTGCATCTCCTCGACGTTCACAGGGTCGATCAGATGGATGCGCTCGTGGCCGCCCAGAATCGGGAACACGCATTCGCGCACGGCGGGGCTCAGGTGCACGGGATAGACGACCTCGACCTCCGGATGCGCGTCCGCGATCTCGAGGATTGCGTGCATGATGTCCTCCATCGGCTTCCCGTAGTTCTCGCGCCGGTGGCACGTCACCGCGATCACGCGGCGGCCGCGGAAGTCGAGCTCGTTGAGCAGCGGCGTTGCAAAGCGGAAATCGTCGCGCACGGTGTAGCGCATGGCGTCGATCACGGTGTTTCCGGTGACGAACACCTCGCCCCCGGCCGACTCGCGGCGCAGATTTTCCGCGTTCGCGCGCGTCGGCGCGAAGTGGAGGTCCGCGATGTCGCTCACCAGCACCCGGTTCATCTCCTCCGGGAAGGGGGAATATTTGTCCCAGGTGCGCAGGCCCGCCTCGACGTGGCCGACGGGAATCTTGTGGTAATATGCCGACAGCGCCCCGGCGAAGGTCGTGGACGTGTCGCCGTGTACGAGCACCAGCTCGGGCTTTGCCTGCTCCAGCACGCCGTCCATGCCGGTGAGCGCCCGCGTCGTGATGCCGGAGAGCGTCTGGCTCTTCTCCATGATATGCAGATCATAGTCGCCGCGCAGTCCGAAAATGTCCATCACGGAGTCGAGCATCTCGCGGTGCTGGCCGGTCAGGCAGCAGATGCACTCGAGCTCCTTATTTTTCCGCAGCTCCAGGACCAGCGGCGCCATCTTGATCGCCTCCGGTCTCGTCCCGAAGACCGCCATCACTCTGCGCTTTTCCATCAGTTTCTTCCTCCACAGTTTTATCTTCCGGCTCCGGCATCTCGCGCGCGGAGAAGATGAGCTTCATGCCGATCGCGCCCACCACGAACACTGCGCCGATCAGGATAAGCGCCTTGAGCTCGCCCGAGGACGTGAGCACCACGGCGGCAAGGCCGAGAATCGCCGTCAGCATATACGCGATGGCCACCGACTGCTTCTGACTGAAGCCCATGTCGATCAGCCGGTGGTGGACATGCCCGCGGTCGGCCACCATGGGGTTCTGGCCCTTGGCAATGCGGCGCAGGAACGCGAAGCAGATGTCGAAGATCGGCACGCCGAGAATGAGAAACGGCACGGCAAAGGAGATGATCGCGTAGAGCTTGAAAAGCCCCGTGACCGAGAGCGTCGCGAGAATGTAACCCAGAAACGTCGCGCCCGTGTCGCCCATGAAAATCTTCGCCGGGTTTTTGTTGTACGGAATAAAGCCGAGGCACGCGCCGAACAGCGCCGCCAGGATGATCGCGATGTTCAGCTCCGAAACCATGATCGCGATGACCATGAGCGACGCCGTGGAGATGGCCGACACGCCGACCGCCAGCCCGTCGAGGCCGTCGATGAAGTTGACCGCGTTCGTGATGGCGACGATCCAGATGATCGTAACCGGGATGGAGAGCCAGCCGAGGTTCCAGTAGGTCATGCTGCTGAACACGTTGGGGTTTGACAGAAACTGGATGACGCAGCCGTGATAGACGGCCACGCCCGCCGCCGCGATCTGGACGATCAGCTTCGGCAGGGCCTTGAGCGCCATGATGTCGTCCATGACGCCGAGAATCACGATCATCACCGAGCCGAGCAGGATGCCCTGCATCTGCCGGTCGATCTTGGCGAAGCAGAGCACGGACAACAGAAACGCCAGAAAGATCGCCAGACCGCCCAGGCGCGGAATCGGGACCGTGTGCATGCGCCGGTTGTCCTTCGGCACGTCGATCGCGCCGACCTTGTAGGCCAGCGTCTTGACCATCGGCGTGGACAAAAACGACACGACCGCCGCGACGCCCAAGGCCAGCAGCATGTAAACAGCCGTCCGGGTATCCATGGAATCCCTCCCGTCAGCGGGCGACGAAGCCCACTTTTTTATAGACCTTGCGCAGCGTCTTTTCCGCGAGGAACGACGCCTTTTCCGCGCCCGCCTTGTAGATGCTCTCGAGATACGCCTTGTCGGCGAGCAGCGCCGCCGCCTTCTCTTGGATCGGGCGGACAAGCTCGACGACGGCCTCACCCACGGCGGGCTTGAAGATGCCGTAGCCCTGTCCGGCGAATTCCGCCTCGGCCTCGGCCATCGTTTTGCCGGTCGCGGCGCAGTAGATCGTCAGCAGGTTCGACACGCCGGGTTTGTTCTGCTGGTCATAGCGCACGGCCGTCTCGCAGTCGGTGACGGCGCGCTTGAATTTTCTCTGGATGTCCTCGGGCTTGTCCATGAGGAACACGCAGCCGTCGGGGTCGGATTTGGACATCTTGTTCTCCGGGGCCGCCAGGCTCATGATGCGCGCGCCGAGCTTGGGGATAAACGGCTCCGGCAGCGTGAAGGTGTCGGAATAGACGCTGTTGAAGCGCGTGGCGATGTCGCGGCAGAGCTCGACGTGCTGCTTCTGGTCCTCCCCCACCGGCACGAGGTCGGCCTGATAGAGAAGAATGTCGGCGGCCATCAGGACGGGATAGGTGAACAGGCCCGCCGTGATGTTGTCGGCATGCTGCTGCGACTTCATTTTGAACTGCGTCATGCGGCTGAGCTCTCCGAACTGCGTGTAGCAGCCGAGTACCCAGGAAAGCTCCGCGTGCTGCGGCACGTGGCTCTGGATGAACATGATGTTTTTCTCCGGGTCGAGGCCGCAGGCAATGTACTGCGCGAGCTGCTCCAGACTTCTCCTGCGCAGATCGGCCGGCACCTGCCGCACCGTGATCGCGTGCATATCCACGATGCAGTACACGCAGTCGTACTCTTCCTGCAGCGCGACCCAGTTTTTGATCGCGCCCATATAAGAGCCCAGGGTCAGATCGCCGCTGGGCTGAATGCCTGAAAAAATGCGTTTTTTCGCGTCCATAGCCGAAAACCTCTCTTGCTTCTATTTGCACAGTTATTGATATAGTATCACAAAGCGGAAGATTTCGCAATCAGTCATTGACGGGCGGGAAAATTAAATATATGATAAGATAAATATCCAAAACGGAGGAAGTTTTCACATGGACTTTTTTGAAGAGCTCGAGTCGCGCATTCCGAAGGGCAAGGTGCGCACCCGCTTCGCGCCCAGCCCCACGGGCTACATGCACGTCGGCAATCTGCGCACCGCGCTCTATACCTGGCTCATCGCCCGCCGCGCCGGCGGCACGTTCATCCTGCGCATCGAGGACACCGACCAGGGTCGGCTCGTGGAGGGCGCGGTAGACGTCATCTACAAGACGCTCGCGGAATGCGGGCTCGACCACGACGAGGGCCCCGACGTGGGCGGTCCCGTCGGCCCGTACGTCCAGTCCGAGCGCCGCGAGCTGTTCGGCAGATATGCCGACCTTCTGTGCAGGAAGGGCGGCGCGTACCGCTGCTTCTGCAAAAAGCCGGAGACCGAAGAGGACGCCCCCATCCAGAAGCATGTCTGCGCCTGCCGGGAGCTGCGCTATGACGAGGCCAAAGCCCGCGCCGACGCGGGCGAGCCGTTCGTCATCCGCCAGAAAATGCCGCGCGAGGGCTCGACCACCTTCCGCGACGCGTCCTTCGGCGAGATCACCGTGGAAAACCAGGAGCTGGAGGACCAGATCCTGCTCAAATCCGACGGCCTGCCCACCTACAACTTCGCCAACGTCGTGGACGACCATCTCATGGGCATCACGCATGTCGTGCGCGGCAGCGAGTATCTCTCCTCGGCGCCCAAATACAACCTGCTCTACGAATCGTTCGGCTGGGACGTGCCGGTGTACGTCCACTGCGCGCCCGTCATGCGCGACGCGCAGCACAAGATGTCCAAGCGCAACGGCGACCCGAGCTATGAGGATCTCGTCGCGCAGGGGTATCTGACCGAGGCGATCGTCAACTATGTGGCGCTGCTCGGCTGGTCGCCGAAGGGCGAGCAGTCGGAACGCGAGTTCTACACGCTGCGTGAGCTGTCCGAGGTCTTTGACATCGCGGGCATCTCCAAGTCCCCCGCTGTCTTCGACCCCGAAAAGCTGCGCTGGATGAACGCGGAATATATGAAAAAGCTTGACCCGGCTGTGTTCTTCCAAAAGGCCGAGCTCTGGCTCCGGAAGGCGATCGCGAACCCCGCCGTCGATCTCCGGGCTGTCGCCGCGCTTGTGCAGCCCCGCTGTGAGATTCTCTCCGACATCCCCGGCCGCGTGGACTTTTTCGACAGCCTGCCCGCATACGGAACGGAGCTTTATGTGCACAAGAAGTCCAAAACGACCGAGGAAAACGCGCTCGTCTCCCTCGAGGCGGAGCTGCCCGTGCTCGAAGCGCTCGGCGAATGGACGAACGAGGGCCTCTATGCGGCGCTTACCGCGCTCGCCGAGCAGCTCGGCGTCAAGAATTCCGTCGTCCTCTGGCCCCTGCGCGTCGCCGTTTCCGGCAAGGAATCCACCCCCGGCGGCGCGACTGAGCTGTGCGCGCTGCTCGGTAAAGACGAGACGCTCCGCCGCGTCCGCGCCGGCATCGCGCTTCTGCGCCGGTAACGGCTCCCCTGCCGCAAGCGTCCTGGCATGACGGAGCGGGTCTTTCGCCGCGTCAAAGCCCCATTAAACAAAAACCGGCGTTTCCCGGCGGTATGTCCGTCGGGAAACGCCGGTTTTAACTATATTTCAGGTTCATCCGCTATGCTGAAGCCGTCTGATTATCAATAAAAATGGAGGCCTGCGGTATGAGACTTTTGCTTGCCGAGGACGAACGGGAATACAGCCGCGCGCTCTGCGCGATTCTGGAGCACAGCCATTACGCCGTGGACGCCGTCTACAACGGTAACGATGCCTACGACTACGCCAGGACCGGCAGCTACAGCGGGCTGATCCTCGACATCATGATGCCCGGCATGGACGGGATCACCGTTCTGCGCCGGCTGCGCGAGGGCGGCGTGACGACGCCCGTGCTGGTGCTCACGGCGAAGACGCTGCTGGGCGACCGGATCACAGGCTACGACGCGGGTGCGGACGACTATCTGGAAAAGCCCTTCGTCACGTCGGAGCTGCTCTCGCGCGTGCGCGCGCTTCTGCGGCGGAGCGGCAGCTTTACGCCCGAGCGCATCGTCTTCGGCACGGCGGCTTTGGACGGGGTGAGCTATGAGCTGCGCGGCCCCGCCGGCAGCGTCACGCTCACCTGCAAGGAGTATCTCGTGGCGGAGATGCTCTTCCGCAACCCCGGCGTGGTGCTCTCGACGGGCCGCATCATGGAAACCGTCTGGGGCTGCGGCGCCGAGGCGGAGATCAACGTCGTGTGGACAAACCTTTCGTTTCTGCGCAAAAAGCTCCGGGCGGTCGGTTCCAATGTGGAGATCCGCGCCAAGCGCGGGCTGGGGTACTACCTCGATGAAGCGTAGAGCAAAGGTCGCCGAAGGGCCGCGGATGCTGCTCGTGCTGCGCCGCCGCTTTCTCGCGGCATCCATGGGGTCTCTGCTGGCGGTGCTGCTGGTTCTGCTCGCGGTCTTCAACGCGGTGAACTTCGTCCAGATGGAAAAGCGTTTGGACCATACGCTCCGCCAGATCGCGGAAAACGGCGGGAATCTGCCCCACAGCGTCAAAAGCAGCCCGAAATCCGCCGCCTCCGGCTCGGCGGAATCCCACTATTCCACGCGCTATTTCGTCGTGAGCGGAGCCGGCGGGTCTGAGCTGAGCTATCGGCTGGACAACGTATCCACCGTCTCGACCGAGGAGGCCGGCTCGTATTACCGGGCCGCGCTGGCCGCCGGAAACGCGTACGGCTTCTGCGGCGGGGACTGGGCCTACCGGTATTATCTCACGACCTCGGATTCCGGCAGCACCGCGGTCTTTCTCTACTGTTATCCGGAGCTCGGCAGCTTCCAGACCGCGCTCACGACCTCCCTGCTCGCGGGCCTCGGCAGCTACCTCGCCGTGTTTGTGCTCGTGTTTCTGCTCTCCAAGCGGATCGTCAGGCCGTTTCTCACAAGTATGGAGCGCCAGACGCAGTTTATCACCGACGCCAGCCACGAGATCAAAACGCCGCTCGGCGTGATCTCGGCCAACAACGACGTGATGGCGCTGGAATATGGCGACAGCGAATGGACGACCAGCACGCGCCACCAGATCCGGCGGCTGTCCGATCTGGTCAGCAGCATGATCTGCCTGACGCGCCTGGACGAGGAGCAGCCGCTGCCCGCGCCGGAGACCTTCGACGCCGGTTCCGCCGTTCTGGATGTGCTGGCGGACTTCGAGGGCGCTGCCCGGCTGGCCGGAAAGCGGTTCGACGCGCAGCTCGACGCGCCCCTGCCCTGCCTCGGCGACGAGGCGGCCCTGCGGCAGCTCACGGCGATTCTGGCGGACAACGCCGTCAAATACGCGCCCGAGGGCGCGCCGATCTGCGTCAGGCTCTTCAAACGGCGGCGGCACCGCGTGCTGGAGATCTCCAATCCCTGCCCGGCCATGGATCGGGAGACCGCCGCGCGCCTGTTTGACCGCTTCTACCGCCGGGACGCCTCCCGCAAGGAGGGCGGCTACGGCATCGGCCTGTCGATCGCCAAAAGGCTGGCCGACAACCACCGCTGGCGGCTGACCGCCTCGCTGCCGGAGGCGGGCGTCATCCGATTCTCCGCCGAATTCTGAGCGGCCGCGCGGATCCCGCGATGTTTACAATTTATTCATATTCCTTTTCACCTTGTTTGAACTCCGCCGGATACCATACGGGTATCACCTCTCCGCACTGCGGAAAATCAAAGGAGGAAACCGGAACATGAAAAATTTCAAACGCACCGTATGCCTGTTTTTGGCGCTGGCCATCTGCCTGAGCCTCACCGGGCTGGTCTTTGCAGCGGGCTACGACAGCTATCCCGACGCAGCCAAGGTCACCTATACCGAGGCCATGGACGTGCTTACGAATCTCGGCATCATCGCGGGCGCGAACGGGTATCTGAACCCGACCGACTATGTGACGCGCGAGCAGGCGGCCAAGATGATCGCCTACATCTGCCTCGGCAAGACCGCGGCGGAGGCGCTGTCCGCCTCGGCGAGCGTCTTTGAGGACGTGGAGGCCGGCCGCTGGAGCGCGGGCTACATCAGCTACTGCGCGAGCGAGGGCATCATCGGCGGCGTGGGCGACACGAACGGCAACGGCAAGGCGGAATTCCAGCCGACCGCCAACGTGACGGCCAACCAGTTCGTCAAGATGCTGCTCTGCGCCGTCGGCTACGGCGTCAACAAGGAATTCAACGGAACCTACTGGGCGGCAAACACAACAGCTTACGGCACGAAGGTCGGCGCTTTCGACGGCACCAAGGCGACAGACTACAACGCCGCCGCCACGCGCGAGCAGGCCATGCTCTACGCCTTCAACATCATGACGAAGGCCATGACCGTGTCCTACTCCTCGCTGACGGGCGCCTACTATTCGGGCAGCTCGCCGCTCACGAGCGTCTCGTCGTCCGGCGAATATCTCTATACGCTGGGCTATAAGGTCTACGGCCTGTACCAGTACGCGGCCAGCTCCGACGCCTTCGGACGGACCTATTATCAGTGGCGAACCAGCAGCACCAAGGCCGTCTCGGACAAGTACTATGACACGGCCGCCCTGACCTACACCGCGGCCGTCACCTCCGGCACGATCTATACCGCGCTCGGCAGCAGCTATGCCGGCGACGCGTCGTACTTCCTCGACGGCGACGAGCAGAGCGACTTCACCATTGCCAAGTCCTCTTCCTCCTCCGTCGGCGGAAACGGCATCCTGACGCTCGTCTACGCCGACTCCGACACCTATGACGTCAAGATCGTCTGCATCACCACCTATCTCGGCCTCATCACCGATGTGGACGGCGACGACAGCACGGTTCGCGTCTATGACGCCGACGGCAGCTACGACACCGTGACCTATGACGCGGCCGACTTCTCTGCCTTCGCAGAGGACGCCTACGTGCTCGTCACCATGGCGGACGGAGAGATCCAGTCCATGACCGCGCCGACCGCCGTCACGGGCGTGCTGACCGCAGCCTCGACCGCCTACATCAAGGTGGACGGCACCGCCTATTACAAGAGCGCGGCCTGGGGCGGCGTCGAGTCCGCCGCTGCCGACAGCGACTACGACAGCACCTACACCTTCTATCTCGACGCCTACGGCTACGTGCTCGGCGACGTGCTCTACAGCAGCGCCGACAGCGCCGCCGACGGCTACGTCTACGTGACGGACAGCGAGTATGTCTCCGGCCTCACGAGCCGCTACGCGGCCATTGAAGTGCAGTATCCCGACGGCGACACCGGCGTTCTGTCCCTGAACATCTGGAAAAGCGGCAGCAGCTATTACTACGCCAATCCCGTGACCGGCGGCAGCACCGCCATCACCGTCTCCTCCGGCAGCGCGCTCAACGGGCTCACCGTGCCCGGTTTCTACCGCTATGTCGAAAACAGCGACGGCGACGTCACCCTGAAGGCCGTCTCGACCGCAAGTCAATCCGCCGCAGGCTGGATCAGCACGCTGCTCGAGGTGACCGACGACAGCCGCTATATCTGTCTGGACGGCAGCGCCGCGCTGTCCGGCCCGGATTTCGGCTCCTCCGTTTCCAGGCTCTATGTCAACGCCTCCACGGTCCTCAAGGTCATCGACGAAGACGGCGACGTGACAAGCTTCACCGGCTACAGCGCCATCGAGGGCTTCTCCTCCGACGACGGCGCGGACGTGCTCATCCTCTACTCCGGCTCCATCGCGGAAGAGATCTATGTCTTTGAAAACGAGTATGAGGAAGACTCCACCGTGTACGGCCTGTACACCGGCTCCTACACTGCCTCCGCCGGCGAATACTACACCTTCCTCGTTGACGGCGCGTCTGAGTCCCATCTGCTCTCCGACGACGATCTGGCCGCCGATCTGAGCGATTACAGCCTGTACGAAGTCGAGCTCGAAGACGGCGTCGTCACCGCCGTGGAGCCGATCATGGCGTACGCCGAGGCCGAAACCGTCACAGCGCTCTCTGCGGGCAATTACTTCGTCTCCGGCGGCGAATACCACTACTTTGCCGACGACGCGGTGATCTATGACCTGTCGGGTTCCGGCAGCACCGTATCGCTCAGCAAAAACGACGCTGTCCTCTGGGCTGAGGACAGCGACGATCTGGTCGTCTGTGTATACATCGTAAACTGAGTCACGCGTGCTTGCCCCCTCCTTCACGAATATTAAGAAAAAATCAGTTGATTTTTCCGGATGATTCCGCTATGGTAACCATAGTGGAATCATCCGGAATTTCGTTTTTACGACTGAAGGGGGTATTATTCAGAATGAAACATTTTACAACGCGGATTCTTTCTCTGGTCCTGGTCTTGGCTCTGTGCCTGGGACTCGTCGGGATGGTTTCGGCGACAGGCTTTTCCTCTTACCCGGACGCGGGTAAGGTCACCTATACCGAATCCATGGACGTGCTCACGAACCTCGGCATCATTGCCGGCGCGAACGGCTACCTCAATCCGGGCGAACCCGTCACCCGCGAGCAGGCTGCCAAAATGATCGCCTACATCTGCATCGGCACCGCCGCTGCAGAGAAGCTGTCCACCTCCAAGAGCGTCTTTGAGGACGTGGCCGCCGGCCGCTGGAGCGCGGGCTTTATCAACTACTGTGTGGAAAAGGGCATCATTGCCGGCGTCGGCGATACGAACCGCAACGGCAAGGCCGAGTTCCAGCCGACCGCGAACGTGACGGCCAACCAGTTCGTCAAAATGCTGCTCGGCGCCGTCGGCTACGGCGTCAACAAGGAGCTTGAGGGCGCCTCCTGGGCCGCCAATACGAAGAGCTTCGGCAATCAGGTCGGCGCGTTCGAGGGCACCAAGGCGGCCAACTACGACGCCGCGGCCACCCGCGAGGAGGCCATGCTCTATGCCTTCAACGTCATGACGAAGGCCATGACGGTTTCCTACTCCGCTTCCTCCAAGTCCTATTACAGCGGCAGCTCCGCCTCTGCGGCCATCGCCCCGGCGGACGAATACCGCTACACGCTCGGCTACAAGGTCTACGGCCTGTACAAGGAAAGCAACGATACCGATGATTTCGGCCGTCCCTACTATCAGTGGCGGATCAGCGGCAGCAAGACGGTCTCCGACGAGTACTTCACGTCCGCGGCCAAAACCTACACCACTGCCGTGACCTCCGGCACGCTCTACACGGACCTGTCCAGCACCTATGCGGGCAAGGCCGCCTACATCCTCAACGGTGTGGAGCAGTCCAAGTTCGTCATCGAGAAAAACGGCACCGACACCATCGGCGGCAACGGCGTTCTGACGCTGGCCTATACCGACGCAGCCAACAAAACCGTAAAGCTCATCTCCATCGTCACCTACCTCGGCTGCATCGAAGAGGTGGACGGAAAGAACAGCAGCGTGGTCGTCTACTACGGCCCGGGCGACAGCGAGAGCATCACCTACAACGCCGCTGACTACACCAACCTGAAAAAGGGCGCATACGTGGTCGTCGCGGTTGCGAACGACAAGGTGAAGAACATGAAGGCCGCCACGACAGTGGACGGCGTGCTCGACACCAGCGCCTCGACCTATCTCAAGGTCGGCAGCACCACCTACAACAAGAGCGCAGCCTTTGGCGGCCTGGAATCCGCAGCCGCGGACGACGATTTTACCAGCACCTACACCTTCTTCCTCGATCCCTACGGCTACGTGCTGGGCGACGTGCTCTCCGGCTCGACGAGCACTTATGGCGGCTACATCTACGTGACTGCCAGCGAATACACTTCCACGCTCCTGAAAAAGCAGGCGAACATCGCCGTGCAGTATCCGAGCGGAAAGACCGATGTTCTGACGCTCAACACCTGGAAGAACGGTGAAAACTACTACTATTCCAATCCGACCGGCGGCAGCACGAAGATCACCGCCTCCAGCGGAAGCGCGCTGAACGATCTCGCCGTTCCCGGCTTCTACCGCTATACCACGGAGGACGGCCTTGTCACGCTCAAGTCCATCTCCTCCTCGAGTCAGTATGCCGCCGGCTGGATCAATATGCCGATCGAGATCAAATCGGACAGCAAGGCGCTCTACATGGACGGCACCGCTTCTCTCAAGACAGCTTCCTTCGGCTCGAGCATCTCGAAACTCTATCTCACCTCCGCCTCCGTTCTGAAAATCGTCAACGCCAACGGTGAGGTGACAACGCTCACCGGCTACAGCAAGATTGCCGGCTATGCCTCCGACAACAGCGCGGACGTGCTCATCCTCTATACCGACGGCGATGTGGACACGATCTATATCTTTGACGACGACTACATCACGACGAGCACGGGCTATGCCTTCTACACGGGCAACAGCTACACCAGAAAGGGCGTAGACTACTACACCTTCTATGCCGATGGCAAGGAAGTCGATTATGCAATCGATTCCGCCTCTCTCGTCAAGAAGCTGACCGACGACAGCCTCTATACACTCACCCTGACGGACGGCGTCGTGACGGGGCTGACACTGGAGATGCCCTACAAGAACGCTGTCACCGTCACCAAAACGGCCACGCGCAGCTTCACCGTGGACGACACGGTCTATTCCTACGCGGACGACTACACGATCTACAACGCCGGCACCGGCAAGAAGGACACCCTGTCGAAGGGCGACATCGTCCTCTTTGCCCAGGACAAGGACGACAACGTCACCTGCGTGTACATTGTCGGTTAATCCGTCAAGAACATCAATCGAGTATTGTTACATCAGCGAAATTTGCATACCATACCTCATTTTTGTACCACCACATCCAAAGTCCTCTACCGTATATGCGAGTCAGCCCCCTCGGCGTGTTATCGTCGAGGGGGCTTCCTCATTACTTTTTTACCGTGTTTCTGATTCCCTGCTTTCTCAACCACCGGAAGAATTCGTCCTTCGTGCTGTCGAGCACGTCGTCCCGAAGATCCTCCAGCAGCTGCGCCTTCTTGTCATCCTTTGCGTTCCGATACTGCGCAGTGGCGATGAGCCTGGATGCAGACCCACTGTACTGCTCGTTGCAGATGTCCTTGAAGTGCTCTTTTTCAGTGTCGTCCAGAACGTATTCCCGCTTCTTGTTATCCGGGTCTGTGTACTTTGCGCTGGGATTTCCGGTCAGCTTGAATTTGCACTCGTCAGAGTAGCTGTCCATGCGGATCAGCCATTGGACACATCCGAGGGGAGGTTAGAATAGGTGGTGTCGAGCAGCGGTTCCTTGAGATCTCCGCTCATGCAGTTGTCATAGTATTTGAGTGCATTCTGCGAGAGATCCACGATCTGCTGCTTGATCGCGTCCTTTTCATCTCCGTCCGGCATTGTGCTGGCCTGCTTGTTCATGTCGGTGATCTGCGAGCCATGCGAGAGATTGTTCCGAATGAAATTATTGATGTCATCTCTAGGGTTCTTGTCCTGATGTAATGGACTGACGGCCATGCTGTGACTGTTTACATGGATGCTATAGAGTTCAGCGGCCTGCCGGGTTGTGTCTTACTGTGTTAAATACGCTCATTTTCCCTCCTGATGTAAAAAAGCGCTTTGACTGTATTGCCCAAGCGCTGGTAGCTGGCAATAGTTATTTGATATTAATGATATGTGGACAGACACGGTCTAACCTATCTGGTATGATTTTGATAATACGTATTCCGGTTGGCGGCGAAAATTGGCGCCTGTTGCATTTTTGCTGCAAAGTTGCTTCTTTTCCGAGGGAGTTTTCAAATTGGTTATCGGCTATACTCAGCATAGAAACAATCCTTTGAGCAAGCAATTTTGCGAATGAGTTCAGGAAAAGGGGAATGTTCTATGAAACCGATGGAAAAGAGAGCCGGGCGGCATACGGGAAAAAGCGCGCTGACCTCCTGCGCGGCCATTCTGCTGGCAGCAGTACTTCTGTTTACCGGCTGCGGAGCACAGCGGGAAAAAAGCCAAAGCGTCCCGACAAGCCAGCTTACAGAAGCCTCAGCCAATCTCAAGGACGATTATTACGCGGCCGTCAATGCGGAAGTCCTGAACGCCCACAAAGCTGCGGGAGAGAGCGGCAGTTGGAACTGGTTCTGGGATCTGACGGACAAGGCGAAAAAAGAACAGGAGAACATTGTAAAGACTGCCGCAGAAAATGTCGCAAAGAATGGAGAAGCAGCAAAAACGGCGGACAGCTCATCCTATCGGATTGGGGAACTTTACCTTATGGCATCCGATCAAACTGCGCGTGACAAATTCGGCGCTGCGGATTTTAACACACTGATGAAGCCGGTGATGGATGCAAAAAGCGTTCAGGAGATGATGAACGCACTTGCTGACCTTCAATATCGGTATGGATTTCAGTCGCTGCTCAACACCGACGTTTATCTGCCGGATGATGATCCGGGCACCAACGCCGTGCGGATCACAGCGCTGAATTACATCCTGCTTGTCGATGACCTCGTCTCTTCAGACGAAGAAGCCGATAACAAAGCTCTTTTTACAGGCAATCTGCTGAAGTTGATGAACGCTGCAGGCCAAAACGTGAGCAGCAAAGATATGGAGGACATCTACCAGTTTTTGAAGGCGGCGGCTGTTGCCAGCAACGCCGGGAAAAAAGCGATCGCTCAAAATGCAGACAGTACCAATGCGGGAACCTCTTCCTCCGACCAGAGCGCCGCTGCAAAGAAGCCTGCCGATCTGGTGAGCGAAAAGACAATGTCTATCTCAGACCTGGCAAAGCACGATTCCAATATCAACCTGTCCGAGGTCCTTGGAAGGATCTTTAAAACGCAGCCGCTCACTGTCCGCATAGAAGACGACGGAAACCTTGACACGGTTAATTCATACCTCACCGACCGGAACCTGCAGATGCTGAAAAACTACGCTTACCTCGTGAATCTTACAAAATTTGCGCCGTATCTCTCCACGAACATTTCAGACATCTATCAGGTAATACAGAAGGATCATTCCGGCGACGAAGACTCCGATGGCTCCGAGAGCTCGGAGAAATCCGATTCAAAAAAGGCAAACAGCATGGAGGAGCAGGTATACAGTCTGTTGAAGTGGGACGTAGCCAAGCTTTATTGCAGTCAAAACTTTGACGAGGCGAAAAAAGCTGGCGTTGAAAAATTGGTAAATGAAATTCTCGCCCAGTATAAGACAATGCTGCAGAAAGAGGACTGGCTTACCGAAAGCACACGCACCAAAGCAATTGAAAAGCTGGAGAAGCTCAAGCTGCGGATTGGCGCTCCGGATGATATTGCGCGGTATCTCTCCTCCTGGACACCGGACAAAAGCAAGAGCTATCTGGGAAATGTACTTGCGATTTCCAGCGAGACAAACACGAAAAAATACGACAGTGCCGGTAAGAAGGCCGACCGAACAGTATGGCAGATACTCCCGCAGGACTGCAATCCCTGCTATTATCCCACGGACAATTCAATCAACATCCCCGCAGCTGTGATGTTTGAACCGTACTTCTCCGTGAAGCAGACGGAGGAACAGAATCTCGGCGCGCTGGGCACCATCATCGGACACGAGATCACACACGCTTTCGATGATCTGGGACACCTCTATGACGCCAATGGAGATTACCGGAACTGGTGGACGAAGGCCGACGAGGCTGCATTCGAGCAGCGAACGCAAAAAATTGTTACCTACTATTCCGCCTACAAGACACCGGGCGTGATGCAGCAGGACGGTGCATATACGTTGGGCGAAAATATCGCCGACCTCGGTGCGATGCACTGCCTGACAGAAATCGTCAAAAGCCGGCACCTTTCTGCAGACCAATTTTTCCGGGCCTACGCAAATTCCTGGGCCAGCGTTACCAACGCCATGACAGACGCGCTGGTTTCCGGCCTGGATGAACACGCATCCGACAAGGTGCGGGTGAACGCGGTGTTGGCTTCCAATTCGCTTTTCTACGAAACCTATCAAATCAAAAGCACCAGCGGGATGTATCTGGCTCCGGAAACCCGTGTAGAGCTTTGGTAAAAAAATAAAGAAAGCAGGTATTTTTTATGAAACGCAAAAATATGATCGCCCTTGCCCTGAGCGCTGTGCTCGCGTTCTCTGTGCTGACCGGCTGCGGTGCGAAAAGCGGGACTTCCGCCCAAGGCGGTTCTGCCGCCGCGACGTATTCCCAGTCCCAGAGCAGCTCCGCCGCCTCCGGTCTCGGAAATCTGAAAAATTTCAAGGCAGACACCATCGCAGGCGACAGCTTTACGCAGGATAACTTTACACAAAAGGATGTCACCGTCATCAATTTCTGGTCACTGGAGTGCGGACCGTGTGTAGACGAGCTCCCCAGTATTGCAAAATTTGCCAAGACTCTGCCGGATAATGTTCAGCTCATCACCGTCAATCTGGACGGGGAGGAAAAGGCGACGAAAAGTGCGGTCGAGGCAAAGCTGAAAAAAGCCGGATTCGACGGCACCACGCTGGTAGGCGGTGACGGCGACTTGAAAACGCTTGTCGGCAAAATTCAGTATACGCCGACCACCATTCTGGTAGATAAGGACGGGAACGTGCTTGGCGACGGTATCGTCGGAAGTCCTGATGATTTGGCCAAGGCGTATAAGGACGCAGTCAACAGTGCGCTTAAAGCCCTGGGAAAGGCGGAGATCAAATGACGAAGATAAAAGCGGTGTTCCTTGCCCGCTACGGCTTTCTGGCGGCGGCAATCACGCTGATTGCCATCGGCCTGGCTCGAAACGAGCAGCTGGAAGTATTGCATAAGGCGGTGAAAATATGTCTGGAATGCATCGGGATCGGTTAAAACACGGCGGCTTGTCTTTCCAGCGCGTGATGCAGCTGTTGTCCGCCGCACTGTTCAACGGCTATCTTGTTGGCTTTCAAAAAGGCAAAATTTTCACGGGCAGCTTCAAAATGGTCTGTGTGCCGGTTCTGAACTGCTACTCCTGCCCAGGTGCGCTCGGAGCCTGTCCCATCGGTTCCTTGCAGGCGACGCTCGGCGTAAAACATCACTTTCCGTTCTATGTGCTGGGACTGATGATGCTTTTCGGTGTGCTGCTGGGGCGGCTCGTCTGCGGGCTTCTCTGCCCCTTCGGGCTGGTGCAGGATCTCCTTTATAAGATTCCGTTTCACAAACGCAGCGTGCCAAAGAAGATCGACAGGCCGGCGCGGTATCTGAAGTATGCCGTCCTGCTTGTTCTGGTCATCCTGCTGCCCGCCTTTGCATCGTCCAAAAGCGGAATCATACCGCCGTACTTCTGCAAGTATCTCTGCCCGGCGGGCACGCTGGAGGGCGGAATTCCCCATGTGCTTTTCAACCCGCAGCTGCGCAAGGTGGCCGGTGTGCTATTCGACTGGAAGCTGTTGGTGCTGCTTCTCATTGTGCTGGCCTCCGCCATTGTCCACCGCCCATTTTGCCGCTATCTGTGCCCGCTGGGCGCGTTCTATTCCCTGTTTAATCGCTTCAGTTTTTTCCAGATGCATGTGGACAAGAGCAAATGCGTCGGCTGCAGGGCCTGTGAGCGAGCCTGCCCCATGGCGGTTGAGGTAACGACGAACTGCAACGGCGCCGAATGCATCCGCTGCGGAAAGTGCAGGACCGTCTGTCCAACAGGCGCCATCTCCTGGGGCTTTACAGGGAAGGTTCCGGCTGCGGAGCCGAAAGCGGTGGAAACTGCGGACAAGGTGTGATAAGATAAAGTCATATTAAAAAGGCGCAGGGGGTGCGGAAGATGGCGCTGATCTATTATGCAGACGACGAAAAGGAAGTCCGGGACATTGTAACCGTTTTTCTAAGAAACGACGGCAACGATGTTGAAGCGTTTCCCACGGGCGACCTGCTGCTGGAGGCCTTCCTCCGCGCGCCCTGCGATTTGGTGTTGCTGGACATCATGATGCCGGGGACGGACGGCATCGGCATCTTGACCAAGCTCCGCGAGATCTCCAAGGTTCCGGTGATTCTGCTGACGGCAAGGGATACGGACAGTGACTGCTACACAGGCATCACGCTTGGCAGCGACGACTATATCACAAAGCCTTTCAAGCCCATGCTTCTGTCCGCTAAAATCCATGCGCTGCTCCGGCGGGTGCAGATGGAAAACGACGGGATCGCTCGTTCGGATGAAGACGACCTAAGCTGCGGGAATCTCCGCTACGAATGTCGCCAGCACGCCTGCACCGTAAACGGCACGATTCTCGCGCTTACGCCGACGGAACTGAAATATCTCACCTTTTTGATGGGCCATTTCGACGAAGCGGTCAGCCGTGATGAGCTTCTGAACAAGATCTGGGGCATGAGCTGTGAGATAGAAACCCGGGTCGCGGACGAGACAAACCGGCGACTTCGGAAGAAACTTACCGCCGCCGGCGCGAATGTCTATGTGCAGACGGTGTGGGGATATGGTTTCAAGTTGACCCAAAAGGCTGGTGCGGTATGAACAAGGCAGCGTCCAGCCGGAAAATGCTCCGCCGGCTCACATTATGCTCCGTTCTGATCGGGCTGATCCTGATTGGCATGTTCTATGGCTTGGAAATGCAGCATATCCATACGCAGGCTTCCGTCGCCTTGAAAAACAAAATTTTCGATAATGAAAACGAAAAGGGCGAGCTGCTTCCGGCACTCGACTACGTCTATACCGGGCAGCGCAACGAGACAGATATGCTGTTTGCGGTGGAAGCGGCCATGATTGATGATTATCAGGCCAACCGAAGCTCCGTTGCCTGTAATAGTATTCGCCGGTTCCAATATAAAAATGAAGAAGTATACTATATGCCGCTCAGCGCCGGGATTGCGGGAGAAAAGATCTCCGCGGAGGATGGCACGCTGCTCCTGTACGCCGATGTCAGTTTTTCGGTAAATCTGGTCAGACGAACGACTCGGATTCTTCTGTTCGCATTGGTGGGTTTATCTGCGGCGCTTATTTTTATGGAGCGAAAAACGGCGTCTGCACTGGATCGGCGTGATGCCGAAATGAAGGCATTCTTCGCCAACGCCTCCCATGAATTAAAGACGCCGCTGATGGCGATCTGCGGCTATGCGGATGGAATCCAGCAAGGGATTGTCAAACCTCACGAGGGACTTGACGTCATCGTAAGGGAGACCGATCGGATGTCCGTCCTGATCGGCAATATTCTGGAGCTGAGCAAGGTAGACAGCGGGGCGATTGTTCCGCAGATCGCCGAAAATGACATTCGGGAAATTCTATACGATGCGGCCGGGGTAATTTTGCCCGCCGCCAAACAACGGGGGATTGAACTTTCGCTCGACCTGCCCGATCCCATTATGTGCTTTTGCGATGAGGGCATGATTTTTTCTGTCGTGTCCAATCTGCTGACCAATAGCCTTCGTTATGCACAGAGCCGCATTTCGATAGAAGCGGGACGAGGTACCAATGGGCAGGAGGTCTGGATTCAAGTTCTGAATGACGGGCCTTCCATCTCAAAAGCGGATGCCGCCCACATCTTCGACCGCTTTTACAAGGGCGAAAAAGGGCAGAGCGGAATCGGGATGTCCCTTGCAAACGAATATGTCGCCGTGCATCACGGACAGATCAGCGTCTCACCCGTGGAAGGCGGCACGCTGTCGCGGATTGCGCTTCCGAACAGCAATGAATTCAGGCATGTCTGATGCGGCACCCAACGCATAAAGAGAGGATTCTTCCATTCCAAATTGTTTCGCAGCTTGTTTTTAGACTGGAACCAGGAAACCGAAAAATGAAACGCTGCCGGGCGTTTCGTAAACTGCGCCCCAAAATCAGACAGTATACCGTACGATATACTGTCTGATTTTTGGGGTGTTTTTTTGCGCAGTATAATAGCCGATCAGATCATTGCAAAGTGCTTCAGTGCAGCGCAGATTGCATCTTCCTTATCTTTCGGGCATTGCGGCACAGTGACTTTTTCGCTCTTTGGCAGATTGTAGCTTTCTCCGACCTCCAGTCCGCATTTTCGCTTGACCTGAGAGATATATAAACTGGAAACCTTCAAGCCGGTCTCTTTCAGCACATATTCCTTGATTTCTTCGTATGTTGCCTTCGTTTCCGCGGATGTCGCATCCAGCTCGTCGAGGTTCAAGTCGATCTCTATCACATCGTCAGGCTTTTTTCTGGACAACTGAACTACCGTCTCGACGTGGCCCGATTGCTCCATCTTGATGTCTCCTTATTGACCAGTTCTCGTGAACCTCCGATTTTCTGCCCGTTTGTTCGTGGGAATTGTTCAACTGCTTTTTTCGGTTCACGAAAACTTATCTACACACTTTTGTACGTTCGCGGGAATTGCTCCACGGCTTGAACGTACCTTATATATGGCATCTGGGCCTTGTGCCCACTGTCTCAACCTTAGTGCCAGATTGGTGCAAGGGAATTGCTCCACGATTGCCATCGTCTCAACCTTATAAATGTCACGATTTTTGCAAAAACTCATTTCTTGTCCTGAGATTCAATAGAATCCCAAGTTACTAAATACTGGCCAGAACTATCCAAAATCTGCTTGATCTTAATGTCGCTAATTCCGGCTTTTATCATCGCCTGAGTAATTGCCTGTTCTTTGTTTTCTTCCCCAATTTCAATTCCAGCTTGTATTGCTTTTCGTACACTTGATTTGATGGAGTTGTCACCTTTGGTTTTAACGGAAGCAAAAACATCCTTAACTCGTACAACAATCCAATCCATTGTTTTAGGTACATTTGTTTTAATAAATTCTTTTCCCCATTCTGTCATAGAATCAGTTCCAGTATCAAGAAATGAATCCATCATCTGATCTTTACGTGTTTTAGTTTCATTATTCTTATCCTGGCCTGTCATACTATATAAGCCCCCTCTCATTCTGTTTCAGCATTGCATACACTGCCTAAATATTTGCTGTCTTATCTTTAATGCTCTGCCCATCGGAATAAAGCCACATGATGTTTCCATTCGCAGAGCCGCCGGTCACGCAGGCCGCTGCTACCGAGGTGCTCTTGAAATAAATGTCCTCCATAATGGGCGTTCGTCAAAGGGATTTGCTTAAACAAGTAAATTTTTGACCGACACTCTTCAAGCGGACCACAACAGTAAAGACCACACCGAAAGAGCGTAAGCGTATTTCATCAGCATTCTTTTTCATAAACTCTTTGAGATTTGACGTTTTGAAAAGCCACCGAAACAATGTACTTGTCCGGACCTGATTGATTTGTTTAATCATGCTGCTTCCCTCTTTCCTTGATACGAACTTTTCTGGGATCGACCGGTTTCTTGGCATCCTTGGGAATCACCCAGGAGCGGCCGAAACGCAGAACACTCTCGACACGGCTATCCTCGCAGAATTTTTGTACCCGGCGTTCGGAGATATTCCAAAGCGAAGCAGTATCTCTGACTGACATGAACTCCATATCTTATTCCTCCCTGTAATGCCGAATAGGGAACTGGTTGTTTCCAAATATACGCACATTATATTCGGTTATCCGAACAGTTTCAAGAAGACGATATAAATGAACAGAAAAAATATTGTCCATAAGACACGATGAAATATTCGGTTGTGTAGTTGCTTGCCTTTTTCGTATGAATCGGTGTGATAGACGTATGTTGACTTGCAATGCGCTTTCACTTGAAAAATCTATTATTAAGCGGTATTGAAGCTATATTATAGGAATTTCCTCAAAGGCATAATGGAGATTGTATTTAAGACGCAAACAATAATTCGTCTGATTTTCAGACCATCCCCTTTACCAATTTGAAAACAGCACTCCGAGTCTTCTATTGAAATTCTAACATCGCCGCGTGTTTTCAAACGGCATTCTGACATTATGGGTATTAATATATGGTTATAAAAATCGAGGGGGAGTTCCCATGGAAGATGAACTTATATCTACAATAGAGCAGGCTAAAGCATTAATAACTGAGAAAAAATATAAGGAGTGCGAAGCCTTAATTTGCGCCGCCATGTTTGAACATCCGCATGACGCGATTCCTCATAACCTGATGGGCCTTTTGCTGGAAAACGAAGATTCTCATGTTGACGCCATGAAACATTTTCGCGCGGCATATGCACTTGATCCTACATACAGGCCGTCATCATGGAATCTGGAGTGTTTTGGAAACTTTACCATGCCGCATTCATGCGCTTATTCTGCAAGCGATTGTGAAGATCATTTTGAAAAAAAGCAAAAGGGTGGTAATGCCTGATGTACATAATCATAGCCGGATGCGGCAAGGTTGGGGCAAGTCTTGTAAACAAGCTCTCTGAAGAAGGACATGATGTCGTTGTAATTGACCGGGATGAAAATAACTTTTCACGGCTTGGCAGCGGTTCAAACTGTATGACAATAATTGGGATACCAATCGACGAAGACGTACTTAAAGAAGCCGGCATTGAGAAAGCAGATGCGCTGGCGGCGGTAACAGTCGACGACAATACAAATATAATGATCGCACAAATTGCACAGCAGCTTTATCATGTCCCATTTGTGATTATGCAGACGGACGATCCGGAAAAGCAGCGTGCGTTGGCAGCCATGGGACTTCGTACTGTTTGTTCCACCACGCTTACAGTGGAAGCTTTCTTCACTGCGCTGAAGAAAGGAGAAACGGAATAATGAGAATTATGATCATTGGAGGCGGAAATGTCGGGTATTATCTGACAAAATCGCTGTCTGCGGAAAAGCACCATATCATGATAGTTGAAGAAGATCGTTCCCGGTGCGAGCAAGTGGTTTCAGATTTGGGTTCGAAGCGCATCGAGGCAACTTGCGGCGACGGTACAGATTTAGAATGCCTGCGAAAGGCGGGAATATTCAATACCGACGTTCTTGTTGCCGTGACTGGACATGATCAGGATAACCTGACCGCGTGTCAATTAGCAAAGAATTATTTTGGAGTAAAGCAAACAATTTCCAGAGTTAAAAATCCGAAAAACATCAGGGTGTTTGAAAAACTCGGAGTAGACTCCGTTATCAGCAGCACAGAGCGCATTGCCGGTATCATTAATCAGGAACTCGACTGGACAGACGTCAACAAACTGCTTAGGGACAGATCGTACAATGTGCGGCTGCGTGAAATCACCGTTGAGCAGGGCTCGGCTTTTGAACACAAATGTCTGAAAGACCTGGGGCTTCCGGAAGGACTTATTCTCATTGCCGTTTTGCGCGAGGATCAAGCAATCATACCGAACGGCGCAACCTGCCTGAAAGCAGGCGACATGATTGTTATATGGGGCGACGAGGCGGATATTGCCAGCACATTCGGCCAGCGTGTATACAGTTAAGAAGGTGCTTTAAATGAAACGAATAATATCAATTGCTGCAGGACTCATTTCGGAAATGCTTTTCGCGGCGGGTACGATGATCATAGGTTTGCTTGTGGTAATTTTTATATGGGGGGCATAAAAGCGCCATGACAATAGAGAAACCAATCAATAAATTATACCCGATATGTTATTACATAGGTCTCATCATAATAGCTTTGGGGGCATTGCAGCTTTTGCCCGCTTTGATTTCCGCGTTTTATTCGGAGTGGAAGATTTTTGCGGTATTTTTGGTGACGGCATCCATAACCGTACTCGTCGGGATCGGGATGATATTTGGAGGACACCGTTATAAAAGCGTTAAACTAAGTTTTGGCGAAGGTACGGTGGTGGCGTCCGGTGCATGGTTATTGGGCACACTGCTGTGCGCGCTTCCATATTATCTATCCGGTAATTTTTTATCATATCTTGATTGCTGTTTTGATGTTATGAGCGGCCTTACCACTACCGGGCTCTGCCTGATACAGGATATGGATCATTTGTCCAACGGTATAAACATGTGGAGGCACTTGCTTACCTTTGTCGGAGGGCAGGGCATGGTGGTGCTGGCTTTAACTTTTCTTACCAAGGGCCAGAGTGATGCTTACAAAATGTACGTCGGCGAAGCAAAGGATGAGAAGCTTTTTCCCAATGCAGTCAGCACCTCAAGACAAATCTGGCTCATCAGCCTAATCTATCTTGCCATTGGGACGGTGGTTATGACCATAGCCTCACTTTCTGCGGGTCTTGCTCCCGACAGGGCTTTTTTGCACGGCATGTGGATCTATATGTCGGCATGGAGCACCGGCGGTTTTGCCCCGATGAGTCAGAATATTTTATATTATCACAGCATGTTTATTGAGCTTGCCACCGTAGTATTTTTTGTTGTAGGATCATTCAATTTTGCCCTGCATTACGCCGTGCTTTCCGGAAAGCGCAACGAGCTGCGCCGCAACATTGAGACCATGACGTTTACCGTTACGCTGACGCTGCTTACGCTGATAGCCACTGCCGGACTAATGAAAAATAATGTCTATCCAAATGCCGTGGCACTCTTCCGCAAAGGCTTTTACCAGCTTATTTCCGGTCATACCACCACGGGCTTTATGACCATATACGCCAAACAGTTTTACCACGAATGGGGAGACATCGCACTTTTCGCCATGATCGTCGCTATGCTGCTGGGAGGGAGCGCCTGTTCCACGGCGGGCGGGTTTAAGGCCATGCGCACCGGTATCATTTTCAATGCCTTCAAAGCGGAAGTGAAGCGTATGCTGCTTCCGGAATCACGGATAAGTGAGCAAAAAATCCACCACATCAAAGACATTGTCTTGACTGATTCGATGACAAAAAGCGCTTTCCTGATCGTAACAGCCTATATGGTTACTTTTGCCTTCGGTACTCTCGTCGGTATGTTTGCGGGGTTTCCGTTAGGCATGGCAGCCTTTGAATGCGCATCAGTGACCGGAAACGTCGGCCTCTCCATTGGCGTGACATCGGCGGCGATGCCCGCCTATCTGAAGCTTACATATATTGTCATTATGTGGCTTGGACGGCTTGAATTCATGTCGGTGTTTACATTGGGGGCATACGTTGTCAGAAAGGTCGGCAGAAAATGCGATTGAAATTGATAAAATTAGTTCCTTTGCTTATGATACTCTTTTTTATTCTGCCAATATCGGCGAACGCAGAAAATCAGAGCGTATCGAGTACGAAACTGATTGAAAACGCTTCCGAACTGGACGGCGATACCGTGTATTACAGCGGAGAGATTGTCGGAGACATCCTCTATCGCGGCGATTACGCATGGATAAACGTTTCGGACGGGGCAAATGCGATCGGCATCTGCATTCCAGCCTCAGAAGCAAAAAAGATTGAATACGTGGGCAGGTACCGCGTCATCGGTGATACGGTTTCTCTCACCGGAACCTTTCACCGGGCTTGTGCGCTGCACGGCGGCGACATGGATATCCACACGGAGGCCATCAATGTCACCGAAAAAGGGCATACTGTGGAAGACGAACCGTCAACGGGGCTGCTGCTCTCGGCAGGAGCGCTGTTTCTATGCGCTCTCACGGGAACTATTCTCGTATTGAAAAAGAGATTGTGATATAATAATGATAATGTATAATTTTTTCATGCATCTTCTGCCGAGGAAACATGGAAGTGTGCGGATGATAAGAGGGGGAGAGATTCAGATGAATAAGTCTAAAACGGAGTGCGTCCTTATCTGCCTTTCGCCTTCTCCCGCAAACAGCAGCGTCATTAACGCGGCAGTTAAAATAGCAGGTGCTTTCAACTCCGAGCTGAAGGCTTTCTTTGTCGAAACTCCCGCATATGATAGAATCAGCGAGCAGGACAAAATACAGCTTGATAACAACAAAAAACTCGCCGTAAAAAGCGGCGCCAAGTTCTCCTCCTCATACGGCAGCGATGTCGCCATGCAAATCGCTGAATATGCCAAGGCCTGCAACGCGACAAAAATCGTAATCGGGCGTTCCAATCAAAAAAAGAAATGGGCGTTTTCAAAGAATGACATCCCTCAGCGTTTATCGCAGCTCGTTCCGGAAATTGAAATTTATATTATTCCATGTTATACACCGGCCTATTTTGTTGATAAGAAAGAACGGTCAGCCGCATTTTCGTGGCATTCGGTATTAATTACCATCGGGCTACTTTTAGTGGCGACTCTGACAGGCCTGTTTCTTAAAAGAGCTGGTTTCACAGAGGCGAATATTATAACGGTATATATTTTATCAGTACTGCTGATCTCTTTTCTGACAGAAGGTTATGCATATGGCATTACCGCTTCAATACTCAGCGTGCTTGTATTCAATTTTCTGTTTACAGAGCCGCGTTTTTCCTTCAGGGCATATGAAACGGGTTACCCGCTGACTTTCTTCGTAATGTTAACGGCGGCATTCCTGACCAGTTCCCTGACAGTCCGGGCAAAAGGCAATGCAAAATCAAACGCGCAAAAAGCGTACAGAACCGAAGTGCTGCTCACCGCGAGCCGGAACCTGCAGCACGCGGAAGGAAAGGATGAAATTCTGAATGAGACGGCGGCTCAAATCCTTAAACTGACGGGACGGCCCGTCATTCTTTATCCGGTTAGCGAAGGAAATCTCGAAAAGCCGCTCATGCTTTATCCTCAGGGATTTAATGCCAATGAAATCGGCGACGATATTTGCCAAGCCGAACGCCCCATTGCGGAACGAGTATATGTAAATAACGAGCAGGCTGGAGCAACCACGAAAACAGATCCCGGTGCACAGTTTTGGTATCTCGCAGTTCGTGGCAACGACAGTGTACATGCGGTGGCGGGGGTTGCTATAAAGCGCGGAGATCATATCGGCGAGTCTGAGCGGGACTTTTTGCTCGCCCTGCTGGGGGAATGCGGTGTCGCAATGGAGAAGCAGAAATTGCGCGAAAACCAAATGAGTCTTGCCATGGAGGCGCAGCGCGAGAAAACGAGATCTACCCTTCTCCGGGCAATATCGCACGACCTCAGAACACCGCTTACCAGCATTTCCGGTAATGCGGAATTATTAATGGAAGACAGGTCCCCTCTTAACGACAAGCAGAAAAACAAACTCTATGCCGATATTTACGATGATTCCATATGGCTGATAAGCCTTGTGGAAAACCTTTTATCCATAACGCGCATCGACAATGAAACGTTGGCGCTTAACCTGAAGCCCGAACTTATTTCAGACGTAATAGATGAAGCCGTGATGCATACGAAGCGCCGAGTACAGCATCATAACCTCAGCGTATCGATATGCGACGAACTGCTCATGGTCAAAGTAGACATGCCGCTCATTGTACAGGTACTTGTAAACCTGATTGACAATGCAGTAAAATACACGCCGGAAGATTCCGATATTATAATATCGGTTGTACAGAAAGATAGGCGCGTATTCGTGTCTGTGGCCGATGACGGTCCGGGCATACCTGATGATATTAAGCCAAAGCTTTTTGAAATGTTTTTCACCGCCGGCAATATAAGAAGCGATGCCCGGCGGGGGCTCGGACTCGGCCTTGCGCTTTGCCGCGCTATTGTCGCGGCGCATGGAGGAGAAATCCATGTCTCCGACAATATCCCTCACGGTTCGGTTTTTACCTTTTCGCTCACAAGAGAGGAGGAGAACCCTGATGCCTAATCCTTTGGTCCTTGTGGTTGAGGACGACAAACCGGTTCGCCGCCTCATTGCGCTTACGCTGGAAACGCATGGCTATCGTTATAAGACTGCCGAAAAGGGCAGCGAAGCAATTATGGTTTCGTTGTCATATCAGCCGGACCTTGTTATCCTTGATCTTGGCCTTCCGGATATGGACGGCGTGGATATTATCAAGAAAACGCGTACCTGGTCCAATATGCCAATTATAGTCGTTAGTGCCAGAAGTGAAGACTCGGATAAAATTGCAGCGCTTGACGCCGGTGCCGACGATTATCTGACGAAGCCTTTCAGTGTTGACGAACTTCTTGCGCGTCTTAGGGTAGCGTTTAGAAGGCTTCAGTTTATGATGAGTACGGATACGGACTGTACGGTATTCATTAATGGCGGCCTCAAGATCGACTATGCTGCCGGTTGTGTATTTGTTAACGGCAATGAAATACATCTTTCACCGATCGAATATAAACTTCTGTGCTTTATGTCCCGCAACGTTGGGAAAGTGCTTACCCATAACAGCTTCCTCAAAGAGATATGGCAAAACGCCTTGCCCTATGACACTCCTTCGCTTCGCTTCTATATTGCGACTCTTAGGAAAAAGGTCGAAACTCCCCTTGGACAAAAGCTGATCCAAACACATGCCGGAATAGGATACCGCATGCTGAGAATATCCACGGACGAGAAAAACGAATAGTTTTCAAGGCATAAATCCTAATCTTGGCTTTGACATAACAGAAATTGTCTTTGCAAAGGATTCGTGACGCACAGGCGCTTGCTGTCGCAGGCAAGGCAGTTGAAGCGGTCGATTGCCCCAGTGAGGGAATCGGTGTCATGCCGAGTTTCACCCTCGCAGGCGAAGTTTTCCACCACGAACCAGCAGTAGCTGTGCTGTTGCTCGCCTCGGTGCTGATGCTTGTGGCCTCTCTATGCGCTTGCAGCCAAAAGCGGGATATCACCAATCACGAAGTGACTCTGAAATTAGGGGAAAGCGCCCGGCTCACGTTGGATAAAATCCCGGAGGGAAAAACAGAATCGGACTATAAGTGGAATTGCGGGTTGGGTCTGTCTGTTGATGGCAGCGGTTTCATACAGGCAAACGAGATGGGTGAATCCTATGTAAACGCCACGCTGATATACAAGGGAACTGAGTATTTCGAGTATTTCAAGATCACGGTTCCTATGCAGATGAATGCGTTGTCGCTGGATCAAGAAAAGGGCCTGCTGCTGGTTGGACAGTCCGATGCGCTGACGGCGTCCCCCTCTGTGGAGCACCCGCAACCAAAGATGAACACTCCGCGCTTTCTTCTAATGCCGCCTCAATTTCATCCAACAAAATGTCATCAATGACGGTTGGCTTGTTGCCTCCGTTTAGGATTAACGTGAATCGGTCGTCCTTCAGGTAGATCGCCCGGAGAAAGATGTTTACCAGCCCACGCCGGTTATTGTCGTCATCGATATTGCCTTTTTTCATAGAAGCACCACTATTTTGATAGAATAGTGGTGCTTCTATTTTTGCCAGAAAGCGCTTGAAATAAGGGCTTTTCAGCCATTATAGGCACATAAAGCATAGCCGCCGTGGAGTCATTTCCGCAGTGGCTGCGCTCGTTTTCATGCTTTTTGTACCTCGTGGGGCCGAGTAATCGTGTAATTTATAGGTTTCGTGAAGCTTATGTGGGTATTCGTGAAGGTTGTGGGTATGACTGAGTCTGCGCCAGAAGCCCGCCGCTGTCACATGTCGGCTCATATACCCGGCAATTATTAAACGGCTTTAAGACAGCGACTATAGTTTTTACAATACTCGAAGGTGTGTAGAACTCACCACCCTTTACTCCTTCATAAGCTGCAAACTGTGCAATACAGTATTCGTAAGTTCTCCCTAACAAATCCTTACTTTCTTCTGTATCACCCATATTCATATTAGTAAATAAATCTACAACATCGCCAAGAACTCTCTT
>Ga0183098_10676_pt1 | contig 41138 bp, 38 predicted proteins | sample BioMet9_FD_128884 | JGI IMG/M metagenome (GOLD analysis project Ga0183098, IMG submission 128884) | Microbial communities from bioreactor (seeded with sewage sludge) at Lawrence Berkeley National Lab, California, USA - Biofuel... | ecosystem: Engineered > Bioreactor > Anaerobic > Unclassified ...
CCCCCGAGAAGATCACTCCCGAGAGCCTTTAAAACCGGATTTACCCCTAGATTTACCCCTGGTGGTAATTCCGATTGTCTAAGTCTTGGCGTCCCCAAGGGGATTTGAACCCCTGTTATCGGCGTGAGAGGCCGACGTCCTAGGCCACTAGACGATGGGGACGGACTGCTGGTGGGCCGTGCTGGGCTCGAACCAGCGACTCTCTGCTTAAAAGGCAGATACTCTACCGCCTGAGTTAACGGCCCACACGGGAAAAAGAGTCATATACGCAGCACTTGATGCTGTCAACGACTTTGTGCGGATCATGAAATATTTTCAGGCTTCCATCCGCCTGACCAGCCGCTTTAGCCCGGACCGGCACGGTCACGTGTCCGAGCCGGGATGGCCGTGGTGCAGGGATTGGCTGTCGTCCAAACGGCCGCAACCCGTGCCGCCAGGAGCGGTTTCCGTTTCGCGGCGGTTGGCCAGGCCCCGCAGAATGCCGCAATGGGCCACCGGGCTTTGTCCCTGGCACTGGGCGCGCAGGGCGGTCAGCTCGGTCAGCAGGCCCTCCAGGCGGGCCATGCGCTCGGCCACGTGCCCGATATGGGCCTCGATCACCGAGGCCACCTCGCCGCAATTCCGGCCCTGACCGTCCCGCAGTTCAAGCAGAAGCTTGATCTCGGCCAGACTCATCTCCAACGCCCGGCAATTGCGGATGAACGTCAACCGCTCCACGTCCGCCTCGCCGTACTGCCGGTAATTGCCGTTGCCGCGATCCGCCGGAGCGAGCAACCCCTCGCGCTCGTAGTAGCGCACGGTGTCCACGCCGCAACCGGCCTGGCGGGCCAGTTCGCCTATCCGCATGGTGCCTCCCGGGGAATGGGTTGTGCCGCCCAGTTACGGCTTCTAAAAAAATGTTCGGGCCGTGTGTTCAGGGCTTGACCCTGGAGTGGCTCTAGGGTGTCTCATGGGCGCAAAGAAGGCAAGGAGGACTTGCATGGCCCATCAGGAACACCTCCAGCATCCGGCTCCGGGAGCCCCTTTCCCGGGGACGGCCGCCCCGTGTTGTTGCGGCGGCGCTTGCCAGGGCGCAAAGGAAACAACGCATTCACGTCCCGACCTCCCGCCGCCGGCTGACAGTCAGACCGCCGTATTTCGCATCGCTGCCATGGACTGTCCCACGGAAGAGGCGCTCATCCGCAAGGCCCTGGCCGATGTGCCGGGAGTGGTCGCGTTGCGTTTTGATCTGCTCGCCCGGGAGCTGACCGTCTTGCATACGCTGTCCGATCTCGGTCCGGTCACCCGGGCCATTGCCGGTCTCGGCATGGAAGCGGTGCCCGCGTCCGCGCGGACAGGCCCGGCCGTGCAACCGGTCGGGGCGTGGGTGTCGCCGGTCCAGGCTTTGGCCTTGTGCATCGCGGTCCTGGGCGAGACCGCCGATTGGCTGGGGCTCGCCAGGCCCTGGCTCCCCTGGCTGTGCGCCCTGGTTGCCATGGCCGCCTGCGGACTGCCCATCTACAAAAAGGGCTTCATCGCCCTGCGCAACCGCGACCTCAACATCAACGCCCTCATGAGCATCGCGGCGACCGGCGCCATCCTGCTCGGCCAGTTGTCCGAAGCGGCCATGGTCATGGTGCTTTTCGCCATTGCCGAGCGTCTGGAGTCGGCGTCCCTGACCCGGGCCCACAATGCCGTGGCCTCGCTTTTGGCCCTGGCCCCGGAAACGGCCACCGTACGCCGGGAGGACGGGAGCCTTGATGTGGTGCCGGCTGGATCGGTGGCGGTCGGGACACTCTTGCGGCTGGGGCCGGGCGAACGCGTGCCCCTGGATGGGCGGGTGACCGCCGGGAATTCGGCCGTGGACCAGTCGCCCATTACCGGCGAAAGCCTGCCCGTGGACAAGGGCCCGGGGGACGCCCTCTTTGCCGGCACCATCAACCGGGAGGGCGAGCTCCTTTTCACGAGCACGGCCCTGGCCGACGATTCCACCCTGGCCCGCATCACCCGGGCCGTGGTCGCCGCGCCCGGCAAGAAGGCCCGCACCGAACGGTTCATCAACCGTTTCGCCCGGGTCTACACCCCGGCCGTGTTCGCCGTGGCCCTGGCCGTGGCCGTGGTGCCGCCCGTGGTTCTGCACGAAGCCTTCACCGGCTGGATTTACAAGGGACTCGTGCTGCTCGTCATCGCTTGCCCCTGCGCCCTGGTCATTTCCACGCCCGTGACCGTGGTGAGCGCCCTGGCCGCGGCCGCTCGCCGGGGCCTGCTCGTCAAGGGCGGGTTGTTCCTCGAACAGGGGCAGCTTCTCCGCACCCTGGTCCTCGACAAGACCGGCACCTTGACCACCGGCCGTCCGGTCCAGACCGACTGCCTGCATCTGGCCGGGGATGCGGCTCGCAACCGGGAGATCGCCGCGGCCTTGGCCGCGCGCTCGGACCATCCCGTGTCCCGGGCCGTGGCCGAGGCCGCGCGTCGGGACGGTCTGCCTCTGGCGGCGGTGGAGGCGTTTACCGCCCGGCCCGGCCACGGTGTGGAAGGAACGGTCGATGGCCGGAAGTACGTGCTGGCCAACCGGCGCGTGCTGGCCGCGGGCGGACTGTGTCCGCCGGAGGTGGGCAAGCGGCTGGATGCCCTGGATGGCGCGGGCAAGACGACCGTGCTTCTGGCCGACGCGGACCGCGTCCTGGCCGTGTTCGCCGTGGCCGACACCGCCCGGGAGCACAGCCGGCAAGCCATGGCCGACCTGCGCGCCCTGGGCGTCCGGACAATCCTGCTCTCCGGGGACAACGACGCAGCCGCCCAGTCCATGGCCCGGGAATTGGGGCTGGACGAGGCCCGGGGGGATTTGCTCCCGGCCGACAAGGCCGCCGCCGTGAACACGCTGCTTGCCCAGCCGGGCAGAGCCGGGCTGGTCGGCATGGTCGGCGACGGCGTCAACGACGCACCCGCCCTGGCCCGGGCCGATATCGGCTTTGCCATGGCCGCGGCCGGCACGGATACGGCCATCGAGACCGCCGACGTGGCCATCATGGACGACGATCCGCGCAAGCTCGCGGCCTTCATCATGCTGTCCCGGGATACGGTGGCGAGGCTCCGGCAGAATATCGCCCTGGCCTTGGGGCTCAAGGGCCTGGTGCTGGTGCTGACCGTGGCCGGCTACGGCTCCATGCTGTTGGCCGTGTTCGCGGACATGGGCACGAGCCTGCTCGTCATCGGCAACGGCCTGCGCCTCTTGCGGCGCAAGGGGTAGGGGGAGCGTCCTGGCCGGGGATCAGCCGTTGGCGGCGAGGTCCACGGCCAGGGCGATGGCGGTTTCGGTGGGCTCGTAACGCGTGGCCGGACCGCTGCCCCGCTTCACGAGGCAGCCTTTTTCCACCAGATCCTTGAGATCGTGCACGGCCGTGCGCTGGGGCAGGCCGTCCAGCAGCTCCTGGTAGCCCACGCGGGTGATGGAACCCTGGCGGACAATGGCCGGCAGGGCCCGGGCCTGGCGGCCGTTGAGGCTCGGCGGCGCGGCCGGCGGCGGGGACGGGGTTTCCAGGACCGGAGACGGCGTGTCCCCGGCCGGAAGTGCGCTGTCCCCGGTCGGCGTGGGCCACGGTCCTGTTTCCCGCTCCAAGGCCACGTCCGTGTCCTGGATGATGGAGTGCTCGGTCATGATGGCCGTGCGCAGGATGCAGTGCTTGAGTTCCCGGATGTTGCCGGGCCAGTCGTAGGCATTGAGCTTGGCCAGGGCGCCCCGGGACAGGCCGAGGCCCGGTTTGTCCGCCACGCTGCCGGCCTGCTTGAGAAAGTGGTGGACGAGCAGGGAAATGCTTTCCTTGTGCAGGCGCAGGGGCGGGGTGTCGACCGAGATCACCTTGAGCCGGAAATAGAGGTCTTCGCGGAAGGTGCCCCGGGAGATGGCGTCGCGCAGGTCCACGTTGGTGGCGGCAATGATGCGGGTGTCCACGGCGAGCTCCTTGTCGCTGCCGAGCGGCCGGATGCGGCGCATGGCAATGGCGCGCAGGAGCGCCTGCTGCACCTTGGGCGTGGCGGTCTGGATTTCGTCGAGGAACAGCAAGCCGCCCTCGGCCTCCAGAAAGGCGCCCTTGCGGTCGGACCGGGCCTCGGTGAACGCGCCCTTGACGTGGCCGAACAGCGTGTCGAGGAGCAGGTTTTCGTCCAGGGCGCCGCAGTTGATGCAGATGAAGGGTTGGCCGGCCCGCCGGGAATGGCGGTGGATGGCCTCGGCCACGAGCTGCTTGCCGGTGCCGGTCTCGCCGGTGATGAGCACGTCGGCCTCGACCTGGGCGGCCTTGGCCAGGTCCGCCCGCAGCCGTTCCATGAGGGGCCCCGCGCCCCTGATTTCCGGAAACAGGGATTCGAGCCGGCCTTGACTGGCCGGATCGAGGCTCGCCCGCTCGCGCATGCGCACTTGCTCGATTTTCTGATCCCGGTCGCGGATCTCGACCACCTGGCGCCGGATGGCTTCGAGCATGTTGTCGATGGCGCTTTTGAGCAGCGAGGTCTCGTGGTCCCGGTCCTTGGAGGGTGGCAGCACCAGCTCGCCCGAGTTCCCGATGCGGGTGACGGCCTGTGACAGCTCGATGATGGGCCGGGTGATACCCCGGGCGAGCAAGATGAGGATGCCCGTGACCAGGACGATGGCCGCGAGCGTAATGATGAAGACCACGTCCACCTGCTTGTAGCCGGCCCGCAGGGTGAGCTGGCTCTTGTCCATGTTGGCCACGCCGGCCACGACCTTGGGCAGGCTGTTTTCGGAGCTCTGGTAGAGCACCGGCGCGTAGGGCATGAAAAAGGTCTTGAATTCGCCCACTCCTTGCTGGGCGGTATCGGCCCGGTTGATGATGCCGCTACGGCCTTCGCGCACCTCGCCGACCATTTTCCAATAATTCTTGTACTGGGCCTCGGGCCGGAAGGCCGACTCCATGCCGCGTCGGCCCAGGGTTCCGGAATAGCCGGCCCGGACCAGGTAGGTAGTGAGTTCGAGTTGGGGCTTTTCCAGGTCCTCGGACTGGAACAGGGCCCAACCTTCGGTGTCGAACAGAAAGCTGTAGCGGACTTCGGGACTGCGTTCGTAGCCGTGGATGGGGGATTTGGCGGAATTATACAGGGACAGGATGTTGCGCAGGTCCCGGGCGCCGACGCTGAGCAGGTAGAGACCCAGGACCTTGCCCGCGGCATCGGTGCGTGGGGCGACCAGGCGGAAGACCTCGGTGGATTCGATCAGCTCCGCGCCCGTGCCCGTGGTCAGGTGGTAGTCGAGGTGTACGATGTTGCCGAGTAGCGCCTGGCCCGGGACCAGGTCCCGGCCCTGTTCCAGAAGCTTGAAGGGCGTAGGCCGGACGTCCTCGATGTCCTCGGTCGGCACGCGGGTCACGTGGTCGCGCACGGTGGTGAAAAGTACATGCTCGCGGCCTTCCAAGTCGAGATAGCCGAATTCGCGGTAGGGCACGGAGCGCAGTTCGTTGAGCCGCTCCAGATAGGTGGCCATGGCCGTCGGGGTTGGCGGCTGGTACGCGAAGAACAGCAAATCCCTCCGGGCCATGGCCAAGGACTCTTCCAGGGATCGCGCCAGGGCCATGGTTTGCACGATTCCGATACGTTCCAGGGCGGTTTCGAGGAATTGTTGCGAGAAGCGGTAGGTGATGTAGCCGGTGACCATGAGAATGGCCACCACGGACGGAATGAGCACGACCAGAAGTTTTGTCCTGATTTTCAGACTCTTAGGTATGAAAACCGGGGAAAACCGCATTTGCATCCGGGAAGCCAAGTCCGTCCAGGTCATGCTGGTCCCCACTTTGGGAAATTTTTATCGCGATCTATCCATCTTCTTACGAGGGCGACCTTGCCGGATTTTTGCCAGATAGATTTGCCGGGAAAAGTGACGCCTTTTTTCGGGGAATTTCAACTTTGCAAGTTTGGAGGGACCATGCCAGATACAGGCAAGCTGTCAAGGCCGGATTCAATTTCGTTTCGTAACATTCGGAAATGTTGAGAATAAAATCAGGCAGCTTTTACGCTGGCATGCCGGTTGCTCAAGAAGAGACGCGGTCGGACGATCCGGCAGCATGCCAACCCTTTTAACCGGGAGGTCCCCCCATGAAGATCCTCGTGGCCCTGGATGACTCGTCTTTCGCCGAAAAGGTCCTGCAAGCCGCTGTGGCCATGGCGCGGGAGCAGACGGCCGTCTTGACAGTCCTGTCCGTGGCGCCGGTGCTCGACGAGATCGACGACATGCCGCCGGGCTTCAACGACAAGTTGAAGGACGCGGCCAGCCGGGTCGTGGACCGGGCTGTGTCCAAGGCCGCGGCGGAAGGACTCACCGCCACCGGCCGGGTGGAGCAGGGGCAGTCGCCGGCCGGCTGCATTACCGGCTTGGCTGCGGAGATCGGGGCGGACCGCATTGTGATCGGACACAAGGGCAAGTCGAACCTGGAACGGTTGTTGGTGGGCAGTGTGGCCCTGGGCGTCGTGACCCACGCGCCGTGTTCCGTGTTCGTGGTGAAGTAACTGCAACGCGTGGAGGAAATCGTATGCGTCGTCTCACCTGGAAAACTGTGATCGCCCTCTTGGTGGTGCTGTGTCTTCCGGCCCTGGCCCTGGCGGCCGGGGGCAAAGCGAGCGAGCTGGTGGTGGTGGCCGACACAAGGCTGATCGATTCCAGCCTCGTCAAGTACATCGCCAATCTCTACAACTTCAACCAGGTGCTGTTCGCCACCTGGGCGGTGATTCTGACCGCCGCCTATGGTTGCTTCCTCGGCGTGCTCATGGACTTCATCATGAGCCGGACCGGCCTGGACCTCAAGTCGCGCAAGATCGTCGAGCACTAAACCACCACATTCTTGGAGGACAGCGATGGATTCCAGCGTTTTCTACATGTACATGCCCATCGCGGGCGTGATGATCTTCTGGCCTGGGCTTGTGCTGATCGGCTTTTCGGTCGGCGTCATCGGCGGCTTCTTCGGCATGGGCGGCGCCTGGATGGTCACCCCTGGCCTCAACATTCTCGGCTTCCCCATGGCGTTCGCCATCGGCACGGACATTGCCCATATCGCCGGCAAATCCATGATTTCCACCATGCGCCACGCGAAATTCGGGAACGTGGACTACAAACTGGGCTTTGTCATGCTCATCGGCACCATGGTGGGCATTGAGTGCGGCGCCCAGCTCATCATGATGCTGGAACGCATGGGCATGGTCGGCTCGGTCGTGCGTTGGGTGTATGTGGTCTTCCTGGCTCTGATCAGCTGGATGGTCTTTTACGACTATTACAAGGCCGTCAAGAACAAGCGGGCCGGCGCGTCCGGCGAGCGCGGCGCCGAAGGCGTGCAGTGGTACAAGACCCTGCACAAGTTCCGCCTGCCGCCCATGGTCCACTTCAAGAACGCCGGCTTCACCTGTTCCGCCTGGCTGCCCATTTTCGTGAGCTTCATCACCGGCGTGCTGGCCGGCTTCCTGGGCATCGGCGGCGGTCTGCTGCGCATGCCGGCCCTGGTCTACCTGATCGGCTGCCCGACCCACATCGCCGTGGGCACAGACCTGTTCGAGGTCATGATTTCCGGCCTGTACGGCGCCTTCACCTACTCGATGAAGGGCCGCATCGAGCTCGTGGCCGTGTTCGTGATGCTCTCCGGTGCCGCCATCGGCGCGCAGATCGGCACCGTGGCCACCAAGTACGCCAAGGGCTACGGCATCCGCGTGGCTTTCGGCGTCGCCGTGGTGTGCTGCATGATTTCCATCATCCTCAAGCAGTTCAAGTTCGACGCCCCGGCCGCCGTGCTGATCCTCAGCACCATTTCGATCATCTGTCTGTGGATCATGAAGATCATGTTCTCTGGCGCCGCTCAGGAGCTGCGCGAGAAGAAGGCCCGGGAAGCGCAATCCGCCTAATGACCAACCGCAGGGGAGGAATCATCATGCGTCGTCACTCCGTTCTCACCGCCCTGGCCCTGACCATGGGCCTGTGCTTCCTGGCCGGACAGGCTCTGGCCTTCAGTGTGGTCCAGGGGAAATGCCTGGAAAACAACAAGGATCAGAAAATCATCAAAATCGTGGAATACGATACCAACTTCGGCAAGGACACGCCCTATGGGCATGATACCGGTATCGAATCCGTCTACGACGTGAGCCAGGCCAAGGTCGGCATCCCGCCCGAGCCCGGCGACATCCTGCGCATCGCCTTCGTCGTGGAAGGCGAGAAGAAAAAAGCCGCCAAGGTCATGAACGTTTCCAAGCAGGACCTGCGCAAGAAATAACCCCCACCCACCCCCAACCTCAGGAGGCGTCCCGGCAACGGGACGCCTCCGCTACCCCAAAAGGAGCGCACCATGTCCCTGTCGTTGTCCGCCAAGCGTACCATCACCCTGGTGACCATGGATGTGCTGATCGTGGCCGAACTGACCTATGCCTTTTTGCGCTGCGCCAATACCACGGCCGATTTTTCGGAAACCTTCCTGTCCAGTTACGTGCCGCTGTTTGTCCCCACCATTGTCATCGCCTTCATCATCCTGCGGCGCATCAAGCGGCGGGAGGCGGCCTTGATGGAGGCCCTGGACGACTCCACCGCGTTTGAGTAGAGGCTGGTCATGGAAAAGCTGCTCCACCGCATGTCGGTCCTGCTCCTCACGCTGTTCGTGTTTGGTGTGGCGGACATCGTGCTCTATCTCGTTTTCGATGCCCGGGGCGATATGTTGCGCGCTCTGCCTGGGCGGCAATACGAAGTGGTGGGCAAGCTTCCCGAATCCGTGCAGAACATCAATATCCTGCCCCGCAGCGACGATACGATGCAGGAAAGCCAGCGCATCGCCCTGCTCAACGACAAGGTGCTGGCCCAGCAGGCCGACGTACTGGGGTTTTCGCTCCGGTTTCTGGAGTTGAAGGGCCGAATTTGGCGGGCCGAGCTGACAATCGGGCCGGACGTGCCGCTCGGGCCCCATAAGCTCCAAGTTTTTCCCCGGGAGACCTTGCGCTCGGACGCGCCGCCCGTGGAGCCTTCGGTCGTGAATGTCACGGTCTATGCGGATGCCGCGGCCATGCGTCGCAGTCACCTGTCTGTGTGTGAGCGGTACCTGGGTTTCGGTCCCTGGTGGCTGGTGACCGGGGTGGCGATTCTGGCCGGGTTCGTCTTGTGGCGCCAGTTCACCCTGTCCGGCGAGACGGACGCCGCCTTGCAGGCCAGCGGCCTGGGCCCCATCTACAAACTGGCCCGCAACAAGGACCATTGGGAGCTGCTTTTCGGGTTGGGCCGTCGTCACGGCGTCCGGGAAGGCGACGTGTTGGCCTTGCTCGACCAGAAACGGACCCGGGTCGGGTCGGTCACGGCCTTGCGGGTGGGCGAGGAGTCGTCCCAGGCACGGCTGGGGCTCGATGCCACGGTCTCGCCGTTTTATCTGGTGGCCAAGCTGCCGCCGCAGCCTTCGGTCACGCCTGCCGGGGCAAGCCCCACGCCTCCCGAAGCCGCCTAGCACGGGGCGTGGCGGGCACGGTCCCGCCGTCGGCATGGCAGGGCGCAGGCTATCCTTGTTCCTTTTCGCAGAGAAGACACTCCAGAATCCCTTGCAAGTGATGGATCAGCGCGGGCTGTTCGGCCTCGACCAAGGCCGGTACGGCGATGATGCGGCGCATGAGCAGGAACCCCGCGACGACGGCCAGGAACATGGCTGCTCGATCCGGGGCATCCTCGCCGGAAAGGATGTCCACCAGGGGTGTTAAGTGCCGCACAGCGCTTTCCCGTAAGATGGTGGCGGCCTGTTCGTTGGCGGCCGAGCGTATGAGCAGGAGAATGCCGTCGAGGGGGCTCACGCCAGGGGATGTGGTGGCCACGAGTTCGGCGGCCAGGGCGTGGCTGAGCCGCTGCATGTCGTTTTGGGCCTTGGTGATCTCGTTGCGCAGGATACCGGGCACTGCCAGCGTCGCTTCGACCGCTTCCTCGAAAAGCTTTTCTTTCGAACCAAAGTACCGGTTGACGAGCATCGCCGTGACGCCGGCATTTTGGGCGATTTCCCGGACGCCGACACCGTCGTAGCCCGCCCGGGTAAACGCCTGGCGCGCCGAGTCGAGGATGGCCTGCCGCGTTGCCGATGCGTTGCGCCTGGGTTTCGCGGTGGCGTGCGACACTGCCTCCTGCCCGTCTCGTTGTTCCATCCCAGGGTCTCCTGTGCGGACCGTGCCGCCGATTGCTGGGCCGGGGAGGGCTGTCCCGGCGCGGTCGGTGATTGGTCCGCGACGTTTGCGTGTTGCCCCTTTCGCCTGCGGAAAGCGCCGTGCGAGGTTTGCATGGAAGCTTGCTGGTGGCAACCGCGACCCGTCTTCGGGGAGGTTTGCACCGGGTGTCTACGCCTGTAGACAATGCCGGAAATTAAGTCTACGGACGTAGACAAGATGCGGCCCGCGTGCGGGCGGGGGGGAGGGCGCTGCACGCGCCCTGGCCGGTTTCCCAATGCGCGCGGTTTTTGCCGGCAAGGCCGTTTCCGGCTTTGCACAGGACGCAAGTGGGGCGAAACGTCAGTCTTCTCTTTCCCAAAAGCTGAGGAGGACGATGTGAGCGATATCCCTTCACGAAAGAAAAGCACTGGTGTGCGCACGCTGCTTGATTATGCTGCAACGTTCATTGGCGGCCAAGGAATCCATCAAAACGGGTCTGGCCATGTCCCTGGCTTGCGGATGCGCCATGGCCCTGGGCTGGTCGAATCCGTATTGGGCCTGCATCGCCGTGGCCGTGGTCAGTCTCCCCACCGTGGGCGAGACCTTCAAGAAATGCTTGCAGCGCCTGCTGGGAACGTTCGTCGGCGGGGTGGTCGCCCTGGCCGTGATCGCGCTCTTCCCCCAGGAGCGCTGGGCCTGCATTGCCTGTCTTGCGCTCTATCTCGGGATTTGCGCCTTTAAAATAACACGCTCCAAAGCGGTCTATTTTTGGTTTCTCAGCGGCTACGTCAGTCTGCTCATCGCCGTGGCGATCATCGGAACCAGCGCCGAACACGCGTTCTATACCGCCGTCCTGCGCATGCAGGAGACAGGGCTCGGCATCCTCGTCTATGCCTTGGTTTCGGTGTTCCTATGGCCCCAACACAGTTCCCGTGACCTGGATGCGACCGTCAAAAGCCTGCTCGCGGTGCAGGCCAAGATTCTGCATCTTTCCTTTTCCCTGTTGCGCGGAAACGGTCAGGAAGAAGCGGTGGGGTCCTGGTTGCCCCTCGGTGACCAGCTCCTTAATCAATTGAAACGCCGTCTTGACGCCTCTGAAATGGAGCAATTCGAGATTCGGGAACTTCGTGGCTACTGGCAGCGGTTGCACGGCGCACTGCAGGCGATGTTGTCCAGTATGCGCCTCTGGCATGAGAGCTTTCCTGAATTACGGCATTTGGATCTGGAGCGGTTTGTGCCCGACTTGGCGCAGGTGCACGAGGCCATGGAGGGGCGTTTTTCCAGGCTCCAGGACAGCCTGGAGGGAGGGAACCTGGGGGAGGAACCACCCCTCACGCTCCATCTGGAACAGCAACAGCTGGCCTCGCTGTCGCATTTGGAGCGGGCGGCCGTGCTGACAACGTTCGCGGCCCTGCAACGCGTCGAGGCGGACAGCCGCACCTTGCTTGCGTGTTTGCGGGCCATCAAGGAACCGCCGCGCAGGCACAAATCCGTGCTGCCGCCGGAGAGCGCTTTCCCGGAAATCAAACGCCGGGCCGATGCCGACAGCCTCTTGGCCCTGTTTCGGGGAATGCTGTCCGTGTGGCTGGGGTCGTTGATCTGGATTTTCGTCGATCCGCCGGGACATCTGGCCTTTGTCGTCTTTGTCGGGCTTTTTACCCTCATGGGTATCATGGCCCCCCAGATGGATTGGCGGAAGTTTCTGGTCGTGAACCTCATTGGCGTTGTCTTCGCCGCGTTCCTCTACGTTTTTATCATGCCGGGACTCTCGCGCTATGCCGGTCTTGCGCTCCTGATCTTTGTCTTCATCACGACCATTACGTACGTGTCATGGCGACCGCGGCTGGCGGCGCTCAGACTGGCCGGCGTCGTGCCGTTCATTATGATGACCAACCTCCAGAACCAACAGACGTATGACTTCGCATCCTTTGTGAATAACTCGGCCGCAATGGTGGCGGGTATCCTGATCACGGCGGCGATCTTCCAGGTGCCGATCAGCTCGAAGCCCGAAAAGATGCTTTTGCGGGTGATGGCGAGATTTTTTCGCCAGGCGGAAGGGTATCTCACGAGTGTGCGGGGGAGACCGGCGGCTGGAGCGGGGAAGGAACCGCTGGAGGCCCAATGGGCCGCCATGCAGCTCTCCGTCGGGAAAATAGGCGGTTGGGCAAATAGCGTCGACTATGCGGTCCTGCAAGCCGGCGCGAAAAATGCCGTTGGGGCCCTCGTCGGGAGTCTCCATTCCATCGCGTACTGCTTTCGCCTGCTCGCGAGCGTGCCGCCGGAAAATCGGGCGTGCCCGGGTGGTATCGATCAGGATTTCCAGGCCTGGGACGGGGTGCTTTTGAACGCGCTGCGGCAGTGGGCGTATGCCGTGCGCGACCAGGAGGCCGAAACGCGCCTCCATGAAAGCCTCAGCCAGGCCTATGCCGCGATCGAACAGGCCATCGAGGCCGCGTTCGAAGCCGGTTCGGATCAAATGGATGACCAACACGCTGCCGCGCTTTACGGCTTGCTCGGCGGATACCGGGGTGTCCATCGCGCCTTGATCCACCATGCCGCCCTGGCTGCGGATTTTGACTGGGCGCGTTGGCGTGAGTCGCGGTTTTAGGACAACAGGGAAAAGGAGTGCCGTATGCTGGCTGCACCGTGTGAGGTCAATATCGGTGGCATTTATATGCCGCCTTTGCTTGTGGCTGGAGTCTTGGGGTTGCTGCTGACGTATGGGGTGGCCAAAAAGCTGACCCGATTACGCTGGTCACGGTATTTTGCTGCCCCACCGCTCGTCTTTGTCGCCCTGGTGATCATCTTTACCGGATTGATCGAAACCTTCGTCATCACGGGTTGAGTGGAATGAAAGTTTCAGCAAAAGTCTGTCTGACATCGTCCCTTATTGTTGTCGCGCTGGGTGTGGTCATCTTGAAGTACAGGCAGTATGTCGTCCATCCCTGGACGCGTGATGGGCAAGTCCGCGCCAATGTCATTCAAATCACGCCGCGTGTTTCCGGCCCGATCGTGGCGATCCCGCTTGTGGACAACCAGTATGTCCGGAAGGGTGACCTGCTGTGCAGTATCGATCCGAGGACCTTTCAGGCCGCGTACGATCAGGCCAGGGCCAATCTCGACAAGACGCGGGATCAGATCCGGAACCTGGAACAGCAAATCAACAGTGCCGCCGCGGCCTTACAGCAAAGCGTCACCACCGTGCGCAACGCGGCCTTTGGCGTCACCAGCGCCAAGGCGCATTACGATGAGCTCGAAAAGGACCTGGCCCGTTACCAATCCCTTGTGGCGAGCGGCAGTATCGCCCGGCGGGATTTCGATTTGACCAAGGAAAGCTACGTCAAGGCCCAAGCGGATTTGCATCAAGCCCAGGGCTTGCTCGACAAGGCGAACGCCGCCAAAGCCCAGGCCGAGGCCGAGTTGGCCCGGGCCAAGGCGGCGCTCGGCGCGCCCGGGGAGGACAACGCGTTGCTTCGTGAAGCCGTGGCCCAATGCGACCAGGCGAAACTCAATCTGGATTTCACCCGCATCACCGCGCCCGTGGATGGGTATGTCACCAACTTGAATTTGCGCCTCGGCAGCCAGGCCGTGGCGAACCAGCCGTTGTTGGCCCTGGTGGATGCCAACAGCTATTGGGTGGTCGGCTATTTTCGTGAGAGCACCATCGGTTCCATTCAAAGCGGTGACAACGCCGTGGTGACGCTCATGACGTATCCGGACGAGCCCCTGACCGGGGTCGTGGAGAGCGTCGGCCAGGGTGTGGCCCAGCAAGACGGCGCAACCGGACGCGATCTGCTTCCCTCCATCAGTCCGACCTTTGAGTGGATTCGCCTGGCCCAACGCGTTCCCGTGCGCGTGCACATCGTCAAGAAGCCTGAACGTGTCGTGCTGCGCGTCGGGACCACCGCCTCGGTCCTGGTCATGACGGATAAAACAGTGGTCGCGGCGCGCTAGGTTGCCGGGAAGACGGCGCCGGCCGCATCCCGTGCCCTCCGGTGGGTGCGACCGCGCTTTTCGGGACGGCTGCACAATGCTTAAAAGGGATGCCACCGGCGGCCAAAGGGCTTCACCCTTTGGAATCCCTTCATGATTCTCGCCAGTTGCAATTCACGCTTCCGGTGCCCAACATGCCGCCGGACAATGGTGCAGCAGTCTCCTTTCGGGTGCGTGGCCGATGCAAAAACGGCCGGACTGCCCGGGACGCAACGCGTGCGCCTTGCGTTTGGCAACCGGGGTACGGTACGGTGGGAAAAAAGGTGATGGGAGGAGGGGATATGCGCGGTTGGATCGTTTGCATGGTCCTGGTGGCGTGCGTCATGCTGGGGGGGCCGGCCATGGCGCGTCAGCCCGAGGGCTTCGCGGGCACGGCTTTCGGAACGCCCCTTGCCACCTTGCCGTCCTTCATGACCATTAAAAAAGAGGGCGACGTGACCTACGCCGTCAACCTGAACGAACGCTACCGCCTGAAAGGCCGTGCGCCGGTGGTGGTGTACGCGTTTGCGGCGGGCAAGTTCTTTGCCGCCTATGTTCGCCTGGACGGTCTGATCGGCCGCGACGCCATGGTCAAACGGCTGGTGGCGGAATTCGGCAAGCCTGCCGTCGCCCTGGACAGTGGCGTGGAGGTGGCGCGCTGGCGCAAAGGGAAGATGAAGATCAAGCTCAAGGCCAACGCGGCTACGGGTTCGCTGAAATTGGGCTATTATTCCGCTGCCAATATCGGCCAGGCGGCCGAGAAACTCGACCTGAACGACGTGGATATCGATGCCCTCGCCAAGCTCTATGAAAAAGAGAAGGTCGCCAAGGACATCACCCTCCCCCCGCAGCCTTCCCCCAAGGGGTATTCACCCAATGACGACAGCATTGCCAAATCGATTCGCCGCGTCCAGTAGGTCCGGCCTGGAGCGTTGCCCTCGACGGCTCCTCCGTTGACGGATTCGAGGCACGGGCTGGTTGCGCTCCAGGTCGATCGCAGGAGGATGCGATGGCGTGAGCAGTCTTCCTGGCCGTTTTCTGGGATGTGCACTTTCCACAGGGCGTCCTGACCGAGGCGTGCGCATCCAGCCCTGTGTGAGGCATCCTCCCGGGGCGCAAGTACCGACCAACCGTTTCGGAAACAAGCCGGGGCGCTTGTCTTTCCGGCTTTTCTGCGGACCTCCCCCTCGCTTCCCTTCCCTCGTCCAGAATTCGCGCCGCAGGCCTTTTTGGGTGTGGGCGTGTCTCTAAAATTCTGTAAAAGCATCCGCTCATGGTGCCGTAGAGCGCGTTGGCGAGGAGCGCCTTGCGCAGGGGCACCCTCCTGCCCGCGAGTCCCGTAACCGCTCACTGCCAAGGAAAATCGTGCGGCCCGTTTGGGCGGCAGGCAAGCGAGCATGGGTATAAAATCGTTCCATATTGATATTTTTTATTTCTAAAAAATTAAATAAAAGTAGTATATTATAACATAATTTTAAAACAAACATTTGACACAAAACGCCTTGCATATTATTTCCCCCGCATGGAAAAAGAGACCCTGCCAGCGCTGCGAAGCAAAACGCGCAGTTCCCTCCTTCGGGCGGCCGGAAAGATTTTTGCCCGCAAGGGATTTGAGGGGGCAAGTATTCGCGAGATATGCACGGCAGCAAAAACGAATATTTCGGCTGTGAATTACTATTTTGGAGATAAAGTTGGTCTTTATAGAGCAGTTATTGAACATGGAATTGATTTGGCGAACGAACTTTATCCGTTGCCACAGAAACGCAATGAGGAAGATTACCAGTCATTTCTGTGTAGGCAAATAGCGGTCGTCCAGCAACGGATAAAGGAAACGTCGGGGAGTAAATGGTATCAGCGGATTGTCCAGCAAGAGTTATTGTTGCCGAAAAAGGAAATTCGTGAAATAATAGACAAAAAATGTATAGAAAATGATTACAATATGTTCTATAAAACGCTCAAACTCATAGAGCCGCGTGCACCAGATCAGGCAGTGAAAGAATGTACGATATATTTGACAGCAATTTTAGGATTCCATGTAATACTCTTGCCGCATCTGAGCGGGATCATCTCTTCACTTGATAAAAAAAATATAACAGAGATAGGGAGCTCTTCAAAATCCATTGCCACATTTATCGTGGCTGGATTGAAAGCAAGTGTTGTGCGTGAAAGTTTGTGAGACGTATCCGCCCTTTGCGCCAAAAAAACGGTGCCCATTCAGCAACGGCAAGCAAAGCGACTTTATCCAGCAGAAGTTATCCCACAACATCTTTCCCTCAGTTGTTTATCGAATAGCAAAAATCATGACCATCTCTGCGCTAAGTGCATGCTCAGAGCGCAGGGGTGCGTGGACCGTCCCCGTACGGGGTAACCTCTTTTGTCATGAAGCGAGTCAGTCTCATGAAGGAAGAACGGAAAGCTCTCCACTCAGGTATCGCGGTAGCGTTTCTCGTGTGCCTTTTCCTCACAGCCTGCCAGGCAAACGACCAGGCTGAAACGTCTGGCGCGGCGGCAATCCCCGAAGTCGGGGTCGTCACGGTGCGCCCCCAGCCGGTCACGTTGTCGACGGAACTCCCCGGACGCACGACGGCCTATCTGATCGCCGAAGTCCGCCCCCAGGTCGGTGGCGTGCTGCTCAAGCGCCTGTTCAAGGAAGGCAGCGACGTCAAGGAAGGACAACAGCTCTACCAGATCGATCCGTCCACCTACCAGGCGGCCTACGACAACGCCGTGGCCAGCCTGGACAAGGCCAAGGCTGTCCTCGCCACCTCCCAGGCCAAGGCCGTGCGTTACAAGAAGCTGATCGAATCGGCGACCATCAGTCGCCAGGATTATGATGACGTGGTGGCTACGGCCCGGGAGGCACAGGCCGACATCGAAAGCGCCACCGCCAGCGTGGAGCAGGCCCGCATCAACCTTGCCTTCACCAAGGTTTTCGCTCCCATCTCGGGCCGCATCGGCCGCTCCTCGGTGACGCCGGGCGCCCTGGTCACGGCCAACCAGGCCACGGCCCTGGCAACCGTGCAGCAACTCGATCCGATCTATGTGGACATTGTGCAGCCGTCCACGGCCATCCTCGGGCTGAAGGAGGAACTCGCCAGCGGACGCCTCCAGCGCGGGGCGGATGGCCAGGCCGAAGTCCACCTGCTCCTGGAAAACGGCAAACCCTACCCCCTGGCGGGCAAGTTGCAATTCTCCGAAGTCAGCGTGGACCAGGGCACCGGAGCGGTGACGCTGCGCGCGGTCTTCCCCAACCCCGACGGCCTCCTGTTGCCGGGGATGTTCGTCCACGCGCAACTGCAGGAAGGGGTGCGCGAGCAGGCCCTGCTCGTGCCCCAACGCGGCATCACCCGCGACAACAACGGCCAGGCCGTGGCGCTCGTGGTGGACGCGGACGACAAGGCACAGCAGCGGGCCGTGACGATCGAGCGCACCGTGGGAACCTCTTGGCTGGTCAACGACGGGCTGAAGGCCGGCGATCGGGTCATCGTCGACGGCGTGCAAAACGTGAGGCCCGGGATCACCGTCAAGGCCGTGGCCGCGAACGACACCACCACGACGGCATCCAGGTAAGGGGCACGGTCCATGGCACGCTTTTTCATCGACCGCCCCATCTTTGCCTGGGTCATCGCCATCGTGGTCATGCTGGCCGGCGTACTGGCGATCCGGACCTTGCCCATCAACCAGTACCCCAACATCGCGCCGCCGGCGGTCCAGATCAGCGGCACCTATCCGGGCGCGTCGGCCCAGACGGTCCAGGACACCGTGGTCCAGGTCATTGAGCAGCAACTCAACGGCCTGGACGGGCTGCGCTACATCAGCTCGGCGAGCAACGCCGATGGCAGCTTCAGCATCACCGCCACTTTCAACCAAGGCACCAATCCGGACATTGCCCAAGTCCAGACCCAAAACAAGCTGTCCCTGGCCACGCCGCTTTTGCCCAGCGAAGTGCAGTCCCAAGGCATCCGCGTGGTCAAGTTCCAGATCAACTTCCTGCTGGTGGTGGGGCTGATCTCCACGGACGGTAGCATGAGCGCCTTTGATCTGGGCGACTACATCGTTTCCCACCTCCAGGACCCCCTGTCGCGCACCCTGGGCGTCGGCGACTTCATGGTGATGGGCTCGCAAAACGCGATGCGGATCTGGCTGGACCCGGCCAAGCTCAACAGCTTCAGCCTGACGCCGGTGGACGTCACCAGTGCGATCCAGGCGCAAAACGTGCAGATCTCCTCGGGCCAACTCGGTGGATTGCCCACGAGTTCGGGCGTGCAGTTCAACGCCACGGTCATCGGCAAGACCCGCTTCAAGACCCCCGAGCAGTTCGAAAACATCCTCCTCAAGGTCAATACCGACGGCTCCCAGGTGCGTCTGCGCGATGTGGCCAAGGTCGAACTCGGCGCGGAGAACTTCTCCATCAGCGCCAAGCACGACAATCAGCCGTCGGCCGCCATCGCGTTGCGCCTGGGCACCGGCGCCAATGCCCTGGATACCATCGCCAGGGTCCGCGCCACCCTCAAGAACCTGGAACCGACCTTTCCCAAGGGCCTCAAGGTCGTCTATCCCTATGACACCGGACCGGTGATCAGCGAATCGATCGAAGGCGTGGTGCATTCACTGGTCGAGGCGGTCGTGCTGGTGTTCCTGGTCATGTTCCTGTTCCTGCAAAGTTTCCGCCCCACCCTGATCCCGACCCTGGCGGTGCCGGTGGTACTGCTCGGCACCTTCGGCCTGATGGCGGCGTTCGGCTTCACCATCAACATCCTGACCATGTTCGGGCTGGTGCTGGCCATCGGCCTGCTCGTGGACGACGCCATCGTGGTGGTCGAAAACGTCGAGCGGCTCATGGCCGAGGAAGGGCTCTCGCCGAAGGAGGCCACGCGCAAGTCCATGGACCAGATCACCGGCGCCCTGGTCGGCATCGGCCTGGTGCTGTCGGCGGTGTTTGTGCCGATGGCGTTTTTCGGCGGCTCCACAGGAGTGATCTACCGCCAGTTCTCGATCACCATCGTTTCGGCGATGGGGTTGTCGGTGCTGGTGGCCATCGTCTTCACCCCGGCCCTGTGCGCGACCATCCTCAAGCCCGTCAGCCAGGAGCACCACGAAAGGAAGGGGTTTTTCGGCTGGTTCAACCGCTGGTTCAACCGCAACGCACACCGCTACCAGGGCGGCGTGGCGCGCCTGCTTGGGATGCGCACGCGCGGCATGCTCGCGTATCTGGTGATCGTGGTCGCACTGGGGCTGCTGTTCCCGCAGATCCCGACCTCGTTTTTGCCCGATGAGGACCAGGGCACCATGATGGTGCAAGTGCAGATGCCGCCCAATGCCAGCGCCGAGCGTACCCAGGCCGTGCTGGCGGAGGTGTCCGACTTCTTGCTTACGGACGAAAGCGAAGCGGTCGCTTCGGTCCAGACCGTCACCGGCTTCAACTTCGCCGGCCGCAGCCAGGGTTCGGGTCTGGCCTTCGTCGGGCTCAAGCCGTGGAAGGAGCGCAAAACCAGCGTGTTCGAGCTGGCCAAGCGGTCCATGGCCCGCTTCAGCACGATCAAGGAAGGCACCGTGCTGGCCATCGTGCCGCCGTCGGTGCAGGAACTCGGCAACGCCACCGGTTTCGACTTCTATCTGGAAGACCAGGGTGGGCTCGGCCATGACAAGCTGATGCAGGCGCGCAGCGAATTCCTCACCATGGCCAGACAGAACCCGGCCCTGACCCTGGTGCGCTCCAACGGCATGGACGACGAGCCGCAGTTCCAGATCCTGATTGACGATGAGAAGGTGCGAGCCCTGGGGCTCAGCCTGGCCGACGTCAACGCGACCATGTCCGCGGCGTGGGGGTCGTCCTATACCAACGACTTCATCGACAAGGGTCGTGTGAAGAAGGTTTATATCCAGGGCACCCCGCGATCCCGCGTGGCGGTGCAGGACTTCGACAAGTGGTACGTGCGTAACAGCTCCGGCCAGATGGTGTCCTTTGCCGCCTTCGCCACCGGCAAGTGGGTCTACGGTTCCCCCAAGCTCGAACGCTACAACGGCGTGCCGGCCGTGGAGATCCTCGGCATGCCGGCGCCGGGCACGAGCTCGGGCGAGGCCATGTCCATCGTCGAGAAGCTCGCCGCCAAGCTGCCCAAGGGCATCCGCCTGGCCTGGACCGGACTGTCCTACGAGGAGCGCTTGTCCGGTGCGCAGGCCCCGGCGCTGTACGCGCTGTCGCTGCTGATCGTGTTCCTGTGCCTGGCCGCCCTGTACGAGAGCTGGTCGATTCCGTTCTCGGTCATGCTGGTGGTGCCGCTCGGCGTCATCGGCACGGTCGCCGCTACCCTCTTGCGCGGGCTGAGCAACGACGTGTTCTTCCAGGTCGGCCTGCTGATCACCATCGGCCTGTCGGCGAAAAACGCGATCCTGATCGTCGAGTTCGCGCGCGAACTGGCCGAGAGACAGGGCAAATCGCTGGTCGAGGCCGCGGTCGAAGCCGCGCGTCTGCGCCTTCGCCCAATCATCATGACCTCATTGGCCTTCACCGTCGGCGTCATTCCGCTGGCCATCGCCAGCGGCGCCAGCTCGGGCAGCAAGCACGCCATCGGCACCGGCGTGATCGGCGGCATGGTGACCGCCACCGTTTTGGCGATCTTCTTCGTGCCGCTGTTCTTTGTGGTGGTGGTCCGCCTGTTCGATCAAAAGCGTCGCCGCGCTCGCGCCGAAAAAACGCTGTCTGACGCGGCGCCGCAGGGACGCCCCTGAGCACGCGCAGAGTTGACGTCCCCGGATGCAGCCCGTGTTGCTCCGGCAGCGGACGCGGTCATCCCAAACCAGGGCGGCGGCACGTCACACGGCCGTCGCCCAGCACAGTGAGGTCCCTATGTCACACCTGCTCAAGGAACTTGCCGTTTTTTTCGACACCAGCGCGGACGGACGCAAAATCCTTGAGATTGCCGCTACCCTGGCGACGCAGCAACACGCCCATCTGATCGGGATATCTGCTGCCGCTGCGGACGAAAGCGTCCCCGCAAGCGCCTTTGCCCTTGGAGATGCGGTCAAAGACGTCGCCAAACGGCGGCAGCAATCCGAGGTGGAGCGGCTGGCGCATGCCGGAAGCTTGCTGGCCAAGACAGCAGCGCGCCATGACCTCAACGCGGAATTCCGTATTGTCCCCTACAGCCAAAGTGGTGGTGAAGCCGCGTTGCATGCGCTGTACTGTGATCTGCTGGTCGTGGGGAACCCTGCGGTCGGCGCGCCGCTGACCTGGTCGGCCATGCAGGTTCTGGACAGGACCGGCGTGCCCCTTTTGATCGTCCCGAACGGCTGGCGCGGCGAGACCGTCGGCCGCCATATCGTCATGGCCTGGAATGCCAGTCGCCAGGCGCGACGCGCCTTGGCCGACGCGCTGCCTCTGATGACCGCGGCCGAGTCCGTGGACCTGCTGATCGTCGATCCCGAAGGCGACGAAGCGCGGCACGGCGAGGAGCCCGGGGCTGATATCGCGAGCTACCTGGCGCACCACCAGGTCCCGGTGACGGTGCGGTGCGTCGCCTCCCGGGGGGAAGCGGTTGCGGACGTCCTTCTCCGGGAAACGGCTGAACGCGGTGCGGACCTTCTCGTCTTCGGCGCCTACAGCAGACCCCGCATCAGCGAGGCCGTGTTTGGCGGCGTGACCCGCACCTTGCTGGATTCGGAACAGGTGCCGTTATTTATATCGCACTGAACGATCGCTCTCCACTGTTGGGGAGGAAATGTCTCTGGCATCCGAAAGGTTGCACGCCCTCGCATCCTGAGCGCCCCGGTTTGACCCGTTGAGACCCTTCTGTTACTCTTGACCATCAGAATTTTGAGGAGCGAAAGCGTGCCCTACAAAATCACCTGGAAGGCGAGGGGGGTAATCTGGACATTCTCTGGCAGCCTTACGGGCAAAGATGCAATACAAGCCAACTTGGATATCTACGGAGACCCACGGTTCGACGACTTGCGCTATCAAATTGTTGATATATCGGAAGTTGAACAATTCAATATTGCGAGTGAAGATCTGGATGCGGCCGCCTCCTTGGACGATGCCGCGACAATAAGCAACAATCGCCTCATCGTTGCAATTGTTGCCGCAAATATGGAAGCTGTAAAAGTAGCAAAGCTCTACGAGGCAGCCATGGAAACATGTGCCTGGAAGGTTAAAATATTTGGATCTCTACAGGATGCGCAAGAATGGATACGTCTCACCTGCGGGAGTTTGGGCGATGCGATGAAGAGACGGGATGCATAACAGGCGTTGCGTGAGGGAAATGCTCCTCGATAGGTCTGGAGACCACGACAGCATGACCGGGCGGCGGACCAACCAGGAGCGTTGACACAGTTTTCGGGACACTCCCCATAGCGGTACAAGGGACCACTTTCTCTCCGGCCCGGTTGGCCGTTCGCTCCACGCGCCTTCCTGCCCCGCATCGTCGCATTGGCATTTTTCTTTCGCTAACCCCGCACACCGGAGCGCCCCCTTCCAATCCGGCCTCGCCACGGGAATAATTTTTCCGCTGGTGGGCTAGACCGCCCTTTACCGAAGACATATCAGGTGGCAAAACGCGTATTTTTTGCTATGGATGCTGCCAACATGCCTTTGTCGTTCGTGCCATCGGGTGGTAAGTTTCCAACGGATTGCCGGGAGACCTCGTGTGGGCATGGGCTTGCAGCGGTGTGGTCTACGGACCGCACGCAGTTCCTGCAGGTGCCATCAATTTCCTCAAGAGCAGTATCTTTTTTATGGCCGCACCAGGGAGACGAGCCTTTTACGTGACCGCTACGATGAGGAGACGGAGACAGACACACAAAGAGGTGGTGAAAAAATAGGCGTATCATCGCGCACCAGAAGCGACCCGTTACGGGGGGGCCTTCCATGTTTGCCTCAAGTATGTTGGAGTTCAAGAAGTATCTTACAGAGAATGGGATCGTCTTTTGCTACGGTGGCTATATGACAGAGGACATCCTGCACGGTATCGGCAGCGCCTTGAAAAAAACTTGACCTCGAAGAGGTCGATCGCAAGGTCAGCAAGGCGACTTTTGCTATTTTTGTCGGGCAACTGCATAATATCATTCGTTATTCCGCAGAGACAGTGCCCCAGGACCACGACGCGTCCATGCGCTACGGGATCTTGAGCGTGAGCTACGGCCGTGGCCAACCATCTGATCAAGATCACCAAGGCCACCCGGCTCATGGGCTGCCGTTGCATCATCTCGGGCATCTCCCCGGCCGTGGCCGAGGCCCTGGTGCAGCTCGGCATCGACTTTGGCGACGTGGCCACCAACTCCACGTTGCGGGACGCCTTGGCAGACGCCTTTACCCAATTGCATTTCGAGGTCAGAAAAACAAAATAAGTCCGGTTTGTTACGGAGTATGTGATGAACCTCGATCAGCCCTTGGGCAAGGATTGGCGCGAGCTGGCCGGACGGGGCATGCACGTGGTGGACGGTGTGCTGATCGTGCCCGCGCCCAACGACTTTGACGACCGGGCCTTCGTGGCCCTCAAAAAAGAGATCCTTGCCAAGGTCCATGGGGAGTCGTTGCGCGCGCCATCGTCTTCGATTTTTCGAGCGTCCTCATGCTCGACAGCGCCACCTATGCCATGCTCGCCAATACGGCCAGGATGCTTGGCCTGCTCGGGGCTCGGGTCGTGTTCGTGGGGTCCCAGCCCGGGGTGGTCTCCACGCTGATCGATTTGGACGTCGACACCAGCGGGCTTGTCACCGCGACCTGCCTTGAGGACGCCCTGGAACTCCTCAGCCAGCCGTCTCGCCGCGACGCCGAACCGGAGGAACCAGCCGAACCAGGGGACACGGCGGAACAAGCCAGCCCGGAGGACGAGACCGATGTGTGAGAAACACCGGTGGGCGGACATTGTCCTCTAGCGCAGCGAGCCGGTCGATAACGCCCTGGCCATCAGCGCGGCCAGACAGCTCTGCGCGGAGATCGGCTTCGTCGAAACGGAACAGTTCCTGATCGCCTTCGTGGTCTCCGAACTGGCCACGAACATCATCCACTACGCCGGGCGCGGGGAGATCCTTCTCAAACGCGTGCAGGACGGCGGCACATGCGGCATCGAGGTGTTGGCCAGGGACAATGGCCCCGGCATCGCGGACCTGGAAAAGGCCCTGACCGACAACTACAGCACCGGAGGAACCCTTGGACTCGGGCTGCCTGGCGTCAAGCGCATCATGGACGAATTCACCCTCGAATCGGCGCCTGGCAAAGGTGTGCGCTGCTTGAGTCGCAAATGGGAGAAATAGCATGGCCAATACCGAATGCGGCCTGGCGACCCGGGCTCTGACCGGTCCGGCCGAGGAATGCGGCGACGCCGGCGTGCCCATCGAACGCGACGGCTGGCTGTTCGCGGCCCTGGTGGACGGCCTGGGGCATGGTCCCAGGGCCGTGCGCATCGCCGCCCTGGCCACGACCTATCTGGAAGGACACTGCGCCCAACCGCTGGTCGCGCTCCTCGACGGCTTGCACGAGGAGTTGAAATCGACACAAGGGGCCGTGGCGTGTCTGTGCCGCCTGGATCTGGCCAGCGGCGAACTGTCCATGGCGGGCATCGGCAACATCACCTGCCGCATTTTCACCGGCCTCGATTCCGAACGCCGGCTCTCCCGCGACGGGGTGCGGGGCTACATGCATGCCATCCCCAAGGAATACACGCGCAGGCTATCGCGGCATCAAATACACCACTGCCGCGTTCAAGCCCGCGCCGACGCTCATCGAGGACCTGCGCGAGATGCTGGCCAAGTCTTCCCGCGAGGAACTGCTGCGCGATTTCAAAAGCCGCAACGAGGCCCTCAGCCGTAGCGAGGCCCGCGTCGCGGCGGTGCTCGAAGGCGCTCCCGATGCCCTGCTCCTGGTGGATGACCAGGGCCGCATCACCTACGCCAATTCCAAGGCCGAAAATTACGTTCGGCTACCGTCGCGAGGCGTTGCTCGGCCAAAACATCGACCTGCTGGTGCCGCTGGCGGTACGCCCCGGGCATCAGGACAAGCTCGAACGTTTTTTCCAGGGCCAGTGCCGCATGGATCTGGGGGCCGAGTCCAATCTGACGGCCCTGACCCAGGACGGGCGGACCATCAGCGTCGATATCAAGCTGTCCCCCCTGCAAACCGAGAGCGGAGTCCAGGTCATCGCCTCGGTACGCGACGTGACCGAGCAGAGGGAAAACCAGGAATTGGTCAGAAAGCTCTCACTGGTGGTCGAACAAAGCCCGGTCAGCGTGGCCATAACCGACACCGAGGGCTGCCTTGAGTAAGTGAACCCGGCGTTTTGCCAGGTCACAGGCTACCGTGAGGACGAAGTCATCGGCCGGTGGACCGGCCTGCTCAAGTCGGGCAAGACGCCGGAGAGCGAATACGAAGCCCCTGGCAGACCATACGCGCCGGCAACATCTGGCGGGGCCAGTTCATCAACCAGAAAAAAAGCGGCGAGGAATTCTGGGAAAGCGTGTCCATCGCGCCGATTTTCGACAAGAAGCATGCGATCACCCACGTCGTGGCGGTCAAGCTCGATATCACCGATCGCATGCGCATGGAGGAGGCGATTCGCGAAAGCGAGGTCAAGTACCGCGAGCTGGTCGAGAAGGCGAATGCATCTACCAGGCGCTCGTCGCTTACCAGGGGCAGGAGTTGCGGCGCGATGATGTCTCGATCGTGGGGTTGGAATTCTAACGGCGAGCCATCGTACTGCAGCCGGGCAGTTCTCAATGGCATCAGTGGGTCAGTTCCTGATATCGTTTGACACCAATGAACCAAGACCAGCCACAATCCCGTTGGCTGCCTGAGTTTTAGGCCCACACAGAGGATGGATTTTTTTCCCCCGGCACGCTCTCGGTCAGAGCCCGTCCGCTTTTCGCATCCTGATTCTGCGGCTTGACTCCCGGGCATCAGGCCGACTCCAGACAGTTGGACGGCGCAGTTGCCCCTTTTAACAACAGCCAAAATCAATTAAAGGGCAAGGTCAGGCTTGGCCCACGGGTTTGCCTCAGGCATATGTATGCAGCCGTACGCTGGCTGCCGTAAGTTTTTCTTGTGCGTTGCCGCAAGGATTCGCCGCTATCATGGCCAGTAATAATGCGCATCCCTTGAAGAAAGTGCTCGCGCGCAAGGTGTTATAACCACCGGAAGCGAGGCAACCATCGCAATCCATTCTATGGGGTAGTATCATGAGACAATTTGACCTGATCATCGACGGAAAAAAAATTTCAACCGCAAGGCATTTTGATGTCATCAATCCGGCAACATTGGAGGTCGTCGGGAAATGTCCGAATGCGGAGACAAGCCATCTTGATCAAGCTGTCGAAGCTGCGCAAAGGGCCTTCGTGCAATGGTGCGCGGTGTCGGATGCGGAACGTGCGCGCAAAATGCACGAGATCGCTGATGCCCTTGAGCGAAACATGGACGAGCTCATGCAACTGTTGACCATGGAAATGGGCAAACCGCTTGTCGGCTATCAGGGAATAGGATCGGGATTGGAGGTTGGCGGGTCCGTGGCCTGGACGCGCGCGACCGCTGCAATGACGCTTCCCGTACAAGTTGTCCAAGACGACAATGACGCATTTATCGAGCTGCACCACAAACCACTGGGGGTCGTCGGGTCCATCACGCCATGGAACTGGCCCCTCATGATTGCCATCTGGCATGTGATTCCAGCCTTGCGCACGGGAAATACCGTTGTCATCAAACCTTCTTCCATGACACCTTTGGCAACATTGCGTTTCGTGGAAATTGCCAATGAGATTCTACCTCCCGGTGTTCTCAATATTGTGACTGCGGATAGCGGCATCGGCAGCGCCATGGCCAAACACCCGGGCATTCGTAAAATTGTATTTACCGGTTCGGCTGCGACCGGCAAGCAGGTTATGAAAAATGCTTCCGGCAACATCAAACGCTTGACTCTTGAATTGGGTGGCAATGATGCTGGAATTGTACTTCCTGATGTTACTGTTGCCGAGGTTGCACCACATATTTTTGCTGCGGCGTTTAACAATAATGGTCAGACCTGCGCCGCTCTGAAACGCCTCTATGTGCACGAGGATATTTACGAGCAAATGTGCACAGCCCTGGCTGATATCGCCCGATCCGTTGTGACCGGCAACGGGCTTGAGGCCGGCGTTGATCTCGGTCCTCTTCAAAATAAGCAACAGCTTGATTTGGTGATGGAGTTGGCCGACGATACCCGGAAGGCTGGAGGTCGATTCCTGTGTGGTGGCAAGCGAATGGAGAGGGTTGGTTTCTTCTATCCGGCGACATTGGTGGCGGATGTCAGCGATGGCATACGTTTGGTCGATGAAGAACAGTTTGGCCCTATCTTGCCGATCATTAAGTATTCCGATGTGGATGATGCCATCCGAAGGGCGAATGACAGTTGCTTTGGCCTGGGCGGGTCGATTTGGTCTAGGGACATCCAAAAGGCAAAAGCTTTGGCCTTGCGCCTGGACTGTGGAACGGCTTGGATCAATACCCATTCCACAATTCAGCCGAATGCGCCTTTCGGCGGAGTTAAAGAGTCTGGCGTCGGGGTAGAATTCGGCCTTGAGGGTCTGGCAGAATATACCTCCATGCAGACAGTGAAGATCGTAAAATAATAACAGTCCGTCCAGACTTGGCAGTCTGTTGGCGGTCTGTTGGCTGATGCGCCACAGACCTTCTGATGACCGTTGGCAGGAGCCAACAAAAGCCATGTGGTTTCCCGAAATTATTTCTTAATACATTTTAAATTTCAATGTGTTACGATTTTCCATTGGCATGGCATTCAAGAGGTTGTGGGTTCGATTCCCTCCAGCTCCACCAAGAAGAATGCCAAGTGGTTACCGAGAAATCGGTGACCCCTTTTTTCTTTGCCTAAGCGCCAGAAAAACCCAATGAAAGGAAGGAAGAAGGCGAAGGAGCGCCCTCGGGATGTGCAAGTTGGGGTTGACGACCTCAAGTGAATTATGGACCATGCTGAACCGCATACCAGGTGGGACATGGAAGTATGTTTTAACTTGGGAACGCGGCCTGGCCCGTCAGAGCTCTTTGCCCTGCGCTGGGAGCATGTTGATTTCGAGGCCGGAACCGTGCGGATTTACGCGACCAAGACAAAGACCTTTCGGACTGTCCCGGTGACGGCAACTTTCTTGGAGCGCTTGCGGGAGATGCGGGTTAAGAGCCAGTCAGGGTTCATTGTCGAGTATAGTGGGAAACCGCTGACGACGATCCGGCATAGTTTCAATAAGGCTTGTGCCTGAGCCGGGATCACGGTGGATGTGCGGATGTACGACCTGTGGCACCTCTTCGCTACGGCTATGCTCGCCAATGGCGCGGACTTAGCGGCGATATCAAAACTTCTGGGACACTCGACGGTGAAGATGACCGCGGATGTCTACTACCACTACCTTGAAGGCGAGAAGGGAAAGGCCGTGGGGAAGTTGCCCAGCCTCGTTGGAGTGTGAGAAAGTAATTGCTGGCGAGAGGTTCTACGGAGCCTCTCGTTTTATGATGTTGGAATGAAAAGTAGATATTGCATAATAATTTAGCCATATTTTTATGGACTACTTTTTGGAATTTATAAAAATTATAGTTTGCATTGCTTAGTTCCTTGCGTCGCCAAACTATTTTAATTTCCTTGGCACCTCATAATCTTTGGAGATGTGGCATGAAAGACAAATATCAAGATGTTATAAATCATAATCTTGATCCAAACATCATCTTGCGCGCCATGGTCGCCATGAAAAATGGGGACTTTACAGTACGGCTTCCTGTGGAGTGGACGGGCATAAACGGGAAGATCGCTGATACATTTAATGATATCGCAGAAATGAATGTCCATCTGAGTGAGGAACTTGCACGCGTCACCCACACAGTAGGGACGGAAGGGAAAATTTCCCAACGGCTTTCGTTGCCGCCTCTCCTCGGCACATGGTCGAAACGCTTTAATATGGTCAATAGTCTCATCGATACCCTTTCCCGCCCTACGCTGGAAGTCACGAAGGTCATTGAGGCCGTGGCCAGGGGGGACCTGCAGCAACGCATGCCGCTCGAACGCGAAGGGCAACCCCTCGAAGGAGAATTCCTGCGTACCGCCAAGTCGGTCAACGCCATGGTCGAAAAACTCGCCAGCGTCATTGCGGAAGTGGCGCGCGTGGCCCGCGAGGTCGGAACCGAGGGCAAGCTCGGGGGGCAGGCCTCGACATCGGATTCGTCCGGCATGTGGCGCGAGTTGACCAACAGCGTCAACGCCATGTCCGGAAACCTGACCGCCCAACTGCGTAATATCGCAGAAGTTACCAGCGCAATCGCCAATGGCGACCTGTCCAAAAAAATCACTGTCGAGGCCCACGGCGAAATCAGCCAGCTTAAAGACATCATGAACACCATGGTGGACCAGCTCTGCACCTATGCCTCCGAAGTGACCCGTGTGGTGCGCGAACTCGGAACCGACGGCAAGTTGGGCGGCCTCGCCTCGGTCCAGGGGGTCGCGGGCGTCTGGAAGGAGCTGACCGACAACGTCAACAAGATGGCCGGCAATCTTACCGACCAGATGCGCAATATCGCCGAAGTGACCACTGCCGTGGCCAGAGGCGACCTGTCCAAGACCATTACCGTGGAGGCCAACGGCGAAATTCTCAAACTCAAGGACACCATCAACACGATGGTGGCGCAACTCAACATCTTTGCCTCGGAACTCACCCGGGTGGCCCGGGAGATCGGCACCGAGGGCAAGCTTGGCGGACAGGCCTCGGTCAGCGGCTCCGGCGGCATCTGGAAGGACCTCATCGACAACATCAATCTCATGGTCGGCAAACTCACCGACCAGGTGCGCAGTATCGCCGAAGTGACCATCGCCGTCGCCAGTGGCGATCTGTCACAAAAAGTCGCCATCGACGTCCGCGGCGAGTTTCTCCAGCTCAAGGAGGCCATGAACACCATGGTCGAGCAGCTGCGCGCCTTTGCCTCGGAGGTGACGCGCGTGGCCCGTGAGGTCGGCACCGAAGGCAAACTCGGGGGACAGGCCATCGTCCCTGGCGTCGCCGGCGTCTGGAAGGAGCTGACCGACAATGTCAACACCATGGGCGCGAATCTGACCGCCCAGATGCGCAACATTGCCGAAGTGACCACCGCTGTGGCGCGTGGAGATCTCTCGCGCAAGATCACAGTCAAGGCGCAAGGCGAAATCCTGGGGCTCAAGGTCACCATCAACTCCATGGTGGAGCAACTCAAAGCCTTTGCCTCGGAGGTGACGCGCGTGGCCCGCGAGGTCGGCACCGAGGGCAAACTCGGGGGACAGGCCTCAGCCCAGGGCCTTGCCGGGGTGTGGAAGGACTTGAGCGACAACGTCAATATCATGGCCGCAAACCTGACCAATCAGGTGCGCAACATCGCCAAGGTCGTCACATCGGTCGCCAATGGCAATCTCAAGCAGCGGTTGACGGTGGCGGCGAAGGGCGAGATGGCCACCCTGGCGGAGACGATCAACGGCATGACCGATACCTTGGCCGTCTTCGCGGCCCAGGTCACCTCCGTGGCCCGCGAGGTCGGCGTGGAGGGGCGGCTGGGCGGTCAGGCCAATGTGCCTGGGACGGCGGGCACCTGGCAGGACCTCACCGACAACGTCAACCAGTTGGCGGCGAACCTGACCACCCAGGTGCGGGCCATCGCCGAAGTCGCAACCGCCGTGACCAAGGGGGACCTGACGCGGCTGATCATGGTCGATGCCAAGGGCGAGGTTGCCGCCCTCAAGGACAACGTCAACCAGATGATCGCCAATCTCAGGGAAACCACCCAGAAAAACACCGAACAGGATTGGCTCAAGACCAACCTCGCCAAATTCACGACCCTGCTGCAAGGGCAACGGGACCTCACCCGCGTGGCCAAGATGATCCTGTCGGAACTGGCCCCCCTGGTCAAAGAGCAGCATGGCGTCTTTTATCTTGTCGAACATCCCCTGGGAGAAGCAGAATCGTTTCTGAAAATGCTTGCCGCCTATGCCTTCAAGGAACGCAAAAACCTCTCCACCCAGTACCGCTTCGGCGAAGGACTCGTCGGCGAGTGCGCCCTGGAGAAGGAACGCATCCTGCTGAGTAATGTTCCGGGTGATTATATCCAGATCAACTCCGGCCTGGGCGAGGCGCCGCCGCTCAACATCGTGGTGCTGCCCGTTCTTTTCGAGGGGCACGTCGTCGCTGTCATCGAGCTTGCTTCGTTCGAACGGTTCACCACGATCCAGCTCGCCTTGCTCGACCAGCTCACCGAAAGCATCGGCATTGTCCTCAATACCATTCGATCGGGCACGCGCACGGAAGAGCTGCTGAAACAATCGCAGTCGATGGCCGAAGAGCTTCAACGGCAGCAGGAAGAATTGCAGCAGACAAACGAGGAATTGGAGGAAAAAGCCAAGCAGCTCTCTGAGCAAAACGAGGAAATGGAGCGCAAGAATAAGGAAGTGGATCTCGCCAGATTGTCTCTGGAGGAAAAGGCCAAGCAGTTGGCCCTCACTTCAAAGTACAAATCCGAATTCCTCTCCAATATGTCTCATGAGCTCAGGACGCCATTGAACAGCTTGCTCATCCTTTCGCAGCAGCTCGCCGACAACGAGAGCGGAAATCTCACGCCCAAGCAGGTGGAGTTCAGCAAAACCATTTATGGGTCCGGAAACGAACTGCTCAATCTCATCAACGACATCCTGGACCTTTCCAAAATAGAATCCGGAACGGTCACCGTGGAAGTAAGCGATGTACCGTTTAGCGACGTCAAGGAGGATATCGAGCGGACCTTCCAGCCCATTGCCGCAGGCAAGGGCCTTGCCTTCGAGGTGAACCTTGATCCCGCCTTGCCGCCGGTCATCACCACGGAATGGAAACGCCTGTTGCAGGTCCTCAAAAACCTCCTGTCCAATGCCATGAAGTTTACGGAAAAGGGGACGGTGCACCTGGACATTGTCCCGGCGACCGGGGGCTGGACGCCGGGCACTGCGTCGCTCGATCAGGCGCGCCAAGTCATTGCGTTCAGGGTTCAGGATACGGGCATCGGCATTCCCCGGGAGAAACAGCAGGTCATCTTCGAAGCCTTCCAGCAGGCCGACGGCTCGACCAGCCGCAAATACGGGGGAACAGGGCTGGGTCTGGCCATCTGCCGTGAGATCGCGCGGATTCTGTGCGGGGAGATTCTCCTCGCCAGCGAGCCCGGCCAGGGCAGTACCTTCACCTTCTTCCTCCCGCAACAGGCCGGGGCCTCGGCGCAAAGCCCTGAAGACGCAGCCTGCGGGCAGGGCCCGGAGACGGGCGTCAACGCCGCCGCGTCCCAACCGGACGACGGGACGGCAGCGCTCCCGGCCGCCGTGCCGGACGACCGATTCGACTTGAAACCCGGAGACCGCAGCTTATTGATTATCGAAGACGACATCGCTTTTGCCAAGATCCTTATGGAGATGGCCAGGGAAAAGGGGTTCAAGGCGTTGGTGGCGCTGCGGGGCGAAAGCGGTTGCCAATGCGCCAGGGAATACAAACCGGATGCCATGACCTTGGACCTGCATCTGCCCGACAGCGACGGTTGGACGATCTTCGATCGGCTCAAGGCCGATCCCCAGACCCGGCATATCCCTATTCATATCATCTCCGTGGAATCGGAGGCGAAACGCGGCCTGCAACGCGGTGCCTTCGCCTATCTCACCAAGCCCGTGGATCGGGAGGCCTTGCAAACGGCGCTGGCTAACCTGACCGCGTTCATCGAGCGTCGTGAAAAGCATCTACTCATCGTCGAGGACGACGAGATACAACAAAAAGAGATCGTGTCTCTGCTCGGGGATCTGGACGTCACCACCTCGTTGGCCGCGACGGGCGAGGCTGCGCTTCGCGAACTCGAGACCAGCCACTTCGACTGCATGGTCCTGGATCTCGGCCTCCCCGACATGAGCGGCTTCGAGCTTTTGGAAAAGGTCCAGGCCGTCTCGACGTTGCGCGCTTTGCCAATCATTATCTACACAGGGGCGGAGCTCACGGAAAAAGACGCCTTGCGCCTCAAGCAGATGGCCGAAACCATCATCGTCAAGGATGTGCGGTCGCCGGAACGCCTGCTAGACGAGGTCTCGCTGTTCCTGCATCGCGTGACGTCCGAGATGCCGGACTCCAAGCGCCACATTTTGGAAAGGATTCATCAATCCGATACGGATCTCAAAGGAAAAAAGGTTCTTTTGGTAGACGACGACATCCGCAACGTCTTCGCCCTGACCAGCGTCCTCGAAAATCACGGCCTGCAGGTCAGCCAGGCCTATAACGGCAAGGAGGCCCTGGAGACCCTGCAAAAGGAGCAGGATATCGCGATCGTGCTCATGGATATCATGATGCCGGAAATGGACGGTTTCGAAACCATGCGCCACATCCGGCAGCTGCCCCGGTTGCAAAAACTGCCGATCATCGCCCTCACGGCCAAAGCCATGAAGGGGGATCGGGAAAAATGCATCGAGGCCGGTGCGTCAGACTATATCGCCAAGCCAGTCAATGTTGATCAGCTGGTTTCCTTGCTGCGGGTCTGGCTTTTCGGATAACAGTCTGTACTGCGCGACGGCCGCTCGTTTCGGCCTGAGGAACTTTGCCATGCCCCCACCTGCCGAACCGGATACGCTGGACTTCGAGATCCAGCTCTTTCTTGAGGCCGTGCTGCATGTCTGCGGCATCGACTTTCGCGATTACGCCCCGGACTCCCTGAAACGGCGGATTCTCGCCCTGGCCGAGCAGGACCGCTGCAAGTCGATCCTGGAGCTTATCGAAAAAGTGCTCCACGATGGCAGCTGCCGCTGCCGGATCGTGAATGCACTGACTATCCATGTCACGGAGATGTTTCGCGATCCGAGTTTTTTTCACGCGTTTCGCACCGAGGTCATCCCGCTTTTACGGACGTATCCCCACTTGCGCATCTGGCACCCCGGCTGTTCCAGCGGCGAAGAAGTATATTCGTTGGCAATCGTGCTGCACGAAGAAAATTTACTCAACCGCGTACGCATTTACGCAACGGACATTAATGAATATGTTCTTTCTCTTGCCAAAGAAGGCATATATCCGCTGAAATCCATTCAATCGTATACACAAAATTATATGGCTGCAGGCGGACGGGAGTCATTCAGCATGTATTATACAGCAAAATATAACAATGCCATCATAAATTCCGAATTGAGAGAAAAAATCGTATGGGCACAGCATGATTTGAGCCGTGGCACCTCATTCAACGAATTTAATTGTATCATGTGTAGGAATGTTCTTATCTATTTTACGAGACAATCCCAGCAAAGAATCTTCAAGTCACTCCATGAAAGTCTTGTAAAATTTGGATTTTTATGTTTGGGCATAACGGAAACCTTATATGGTTCCGGTCTCGAACCTTTCTACCGCTGTCTTGACAGCCAACATAAAATCTACCAGCGCGTGGCGTGAAAGGCATGTACCTGGGGACTTCTCGCCGTCATCGGGAAGCTGCTGCCCATTTCGCCTCACGAGCCACAGCGGTGGCGACGCAGGACTGGTAATAGGCAGCCAGCTCGCCCATCGCTTCCAATAACAACATATGCCCTTCTTCAATATAGGTGTTTACCGAAAGTTTGCTGCGGTGCTTGGTGAAGTCGTTAATAGTATACAGATGAATCTCGATAAGATTCTTTGGCGTAGCTTGCGATTTTCCGAGGCGCTCCGTGAAAACCTTGAGCATTTTCACATGTTCTTTTTTTGTTTTATAAGTTTGCTCCATAAGGTATTTATTAAATATGTCTTTATAAGAAGCGACAAAATCTTCAAAGTTTGTATTGGGCTCCTGGCCTGGTAGGGATTGTTCGGCACGATAATTCTCAGTGGTGACTGAAAACCTGATCATCGCTTTTAACCGGTTCAATTCCTCTATCGAATGCCTTTTCTCTTGATAAAGTTCAGCAAAAACAGCGACTTTTCTCTTTAGCAACACCTTGTTTATCGGCTTAACAATATAATCAACTGCATTTAAGTCATACCCCTTAAGCATATCATTAACAGATGTATACGCTGCCGTAATAAAAATTATCGGTATATCTTTCGTTCTATTCGATTCCAAGATGAGCTTTGCCGTTTCAAAACCATCCATGTCCGGCATTTGTATATCTAAAAGAATGACTAAAAAATCTTGATCTTTCAGCAAAATGGCCAGTGCTTCTCGACCGGATTTGGCGGTTACGCACTCGTAGCCTGGTTCGTCAAAAATAGCCTGGAGCGCCAGCAAATTTTCAAGGCGATCATCGACCAGAAGAATTTTATTGTTTTGCATGCCTGTTTTTTTCAGCGTTTTCTGCGTTAACCAGGAAAAAGCACTTGGCCCAACCGCTCGTCCAGGCACCAGCCCCCTGCCGTGAGCTGTCTCATCCCCTGCCCCTAAATCCGAGCCAAATAAGGAAACGGAACCAAGTTACGTTATGAAGACCTGGCTCGTTTCAAGGCTATCGGGGCCATAGCAGTAAACCCTGTTTCTTCCGCGTCTTTTTGCTGTATATAACGCGGTATCCACCGCCGAAACAAGATCGTCGAGTGTTGTCGCATGCTGCGGGTAACAAGCCACCCCAATGGAAATAGTAATATTTATTGAAGTTCCCTTGGACGTGTCAAAATGGTACGCGGCAATGAGTCTCCGTAAACGCTCGGCGATTTCCATGGAGATCCGTTCATTGGTATCCGGCATTAATATCATGATTTCTTCGCCACCATACCGGAATGCTTTATCTACCTTGCGGGTATTTTGCTTAAGCAATTTGCCAAGCTCGCGCAGAATTGCATCCCCGGCTTGATGTCCGTAAGTGTCATTTATCTGCTTAAAATGATCGATATCCAACATAAGCAGGGAAAGCAAGCCATCCTCGCCCTTTATTCGTTCCACTTCCTCTCTTAAAATCATATAGAATGTTCGGTGGTTATAGAGTCCGGTAAGTTCATCCTGAGTGGCCAAAGCCTTGAGACTATGTATTTTGTTTTTTTGCTCAGTTATGTCATGCAATGAAACAATAAACGAGCTTTTCCCTTGCCATTTGATAGAACTTGCGCGCATTTCTACAGTGCACTCTCCCCCATCCTGACGTGTTATTGTAAGCTCGATGTCATTTTTATCTGTAATTGGGTATCCAAATGGGTAGCCTACAAGTTTGTCCGGCGAGCGTTGAAATATTTCACACGCCGCTTTGTTCACGTAAATAATATCTCCTTCTTTGTCCGCGATTAAAATACCATCTTTCAGCATTTCAAATAACGACTTTTGCTCTTTTTGTTCAGATTTGAATTCCTTCGTCTCTTGAATAAGCCAGTCGTAGTGGTCGCTCGAAATGATGACGCACCGATAATCTTCCGTTTGAACGTCTTGAATTTGCCCCTCTGACCGTGCAGCAACAGGTATATTTTTGCCCTCCATATCCGCTAAACGAACATGAATGGCCTCTGGCGAAAACCGCGTGAGTTGCCTCAGGCAATAGCTCACGTCAGGCGGCTCACTCCCCGCCCGTCCCACGACCAACACTTCAGGAACAGAAGTTGGTTCTGGGGAGGCGGCATCAGACGGGACCTCCCGCTTGAACGCCTGTATGGCAAAAAAACTCCGGTCTTGATGATCCTGCAAGGCTTCCAGAAGCATCTGCCTTGCCAGCTCCCCAGTGACTGTATACAGGCAATAGAGTTGCGTAGCATCCGTCATTTCATATTCCATAGAAAAGATGCTTTCTCCTGGTGTTGTCTTCATCAAAAAACGGTTACTTGTGGCCTGGATCGTTGCAAAACATATCGGTCAATCGGGAAATTTCATTCGCCGGCACGTGTTTTGGTTGACCGGACAAAATACCGATGACATTGCTAAAGGCATGCTGGATGTGCATGCCGTGTTCGTCGATAGTGAATTCCCGTATATCTTTATCATGCTTGGAACCACGCATTTTTAACACAGTGATGCCGCGTTTCATCTCCCCGAACATCTCCACATAGCGAAGCAAGATGATTGAATCGGTAATAGTTGAGATATGTTGTTCCGTGATGGATTCCCCCCCCAACAAACTCGATGTCGTTGAGGTAAAAAGCCCGGTGATCTGGCGCTCCTTGAGAAAGGACGTAATGCCGATGACGAACTCGCGGTAGCCTTTGAGAGTCGAAACGCGCTCAAGGGCCGACAGACTGTCCACGGCGACCCGCGTCGGTTTGAACTCGTCGATATAATTTTTAATCATAATCAGGTGATCCTCCAACCCAGCCGTTTCCGGATAAGCCGCGATCACCTTCAGCCTACCCTGCCTTTCCATCTCGAGAAAATCCTGTCCCCAGCCGGAGGCATTTCGAAACAACTGGTCCCGGCTCTCCTCAAAAGCGAAAAGGAGGCTGCGTTCCTGCAGATCGTCAGCGGGGATGCCGGCGACGTATTCCGTAGTCAACAGGGTCTTGCCGCAGCCCGTCGCCCCGGAAATCAGCAGGATGGAATCCCGGAACAATCCGCCGCCGCACATGGTATCGAGCATGGCATTACCCGAGGTGGTCCTCGTTTGGGCCGATTTTTGTTCCAGCTGGATTTCCGAAAGCGGAATGACGATAACGCCGCATCCCGGCATGATGGTGAACGGGAATTCGCCCTTGCGGTGGTTGGCCCCACGGAATTTGAGAATTTCTATGGTCCGGCGGCGTTTCTCTGCCTCCAGCGCATTTCGCAGGATAATGACGTTGTCCGTGACGAATTCTTCGACGCCGAACCGGGCAATTTCTCCGTATTCTTTGACCCGTTCGGCGGTGATCAACGCAGTCAGGCCAAGTTCTTTCATTTTTGCGACAATTTGAAAAAACTCCTGTCGCACCACGGACTGATCGGCGAACTGGGAGAATATGGCACCAAGCGAATCCAGCGAAAGGCGTGTGGCGCCGACACGTTTGACCGCCATCTCAATCCGCACCAGCAAGGCGAGAAGGTCGTAGCTGCCAGCCTCAATGGTGGGCATGCCGGTCTGGGGCGAGGCATCCACAAAGGCCCATTTCCCCTCATGCTCCCAGCGCTGAATGTCCCAGCCGAACGAGAGCATGTTTTTTCTGATGTCCTCGGGAAACTCCTCAAAGGTGATGAAGACGGCGGATTCGCCTTTCCTGATTCCTTCCACCAAATACTGGACAGCCAAAATCGTTTTGGCGCTGCCGGAGCTGCCGGAAACCAGCGTCACGCGTCCGCTGGGGAGGCCGCCCATGGCAATGTGATCGAGGCCCGGAATGCCCGTCTCTGTTTTATCCACTTCAGCCAGATGGCTATTCATGGTATTCACCTTTTTCAACAGGCAGCAGGTCAAGGCCGACAAGGACCTTTTCCGTAATGGATAAATCGCCAATGACTCGCCGCAAGGGCTCTGGCAACACCTTGATCAGCGTCGGCGTAGCGATGATGCGCTCCTCCTCGGCGAGCTGTGGTTTCTCGAGAATATTTATAATTTCCAAATGATATTTCTCTTTCAGTTCGTTTTTACAAATCTCCTGGATATTTTTGATGGATCGTTGCGCCTGCGGCGTATATCCCGTAATAAACAGTTTCAGTAAGTATTTATCCTGCACCATCTTTTTCTCCAGTTCCTTAGCGATTACAGGCCACGTCGGAAAATATCGACTCCACCCCTTTACGGAAAAACCCTTCTCCACTTTCCCGTTGGAGGGTTTCGGTCTCCCCAGACCACCCCCGTCGAGCCTGTTTGGGATTCCCTTCCTCCAGAACTCGCGAAGGGAATCCTGAAGCGCCTAGTCACGCCAAAACACGACACCCGTCTCTGTTGTTAGCCTCTTGGCAAAGGCAGGGGAAGCCCCGTATTATTATCAATAATGTCAGGGTATTGTCTGGAAGGCAGCATGCGTTCCATTTCTTCCCGGGGTGCCGGCTGCCCGAAATAGTACCCTTGTGCGATATCACAGCGTAAGAGTTTCAAAATCTCCAAGGTTTCCTTGTCCTCAACACCTTCGGCCACCGTATTCAAGCCTAAATCGTGGGCCAGGGCAATCATAGATCGGACGATGAGAATATTCTCTTTCCTCGCATCCCGGAAATAAAAGCGAGGTCGATCTTGAGCTCATCGACGGTAAGATTTTTCAAGTAGGACAAGGAAGACCTGTTCGGTTTAACGGGGGCCATCAAAGGCCGATGTAATGATGAGGAGCGCAAGCGCGGATTTCCATCGGGGCAGTGGGCGATGCCCGACATGCCGGATACATGGCTGCATTCAACCCGGAAGCCGTCAAAAATCTCTTGCCATCGGGGTGCGGTCCATACATGGCGCTTAGGCAAAGAAAAAGGGGGCACCGATTTCTCGGTAACCCCGTGCATTCATTCTGGTGGAGCTGGAGGGAATCGAACCCACGACCTCTTGAATGCCACACCGCTAGTATAGCATAACATTTTGAAATTTTTAATATTTTTAAAGAGAACTTCGGGGAACCACAAGGCTTTTGTTGACTCCAGCCAACGATCATCAGTAGGCCTGTGGCGCATCAGCCAACATGCCGCCAACAGTCTGCTCACGCGGTTGTGGTGCACCACTCAACATGCCTCTCTCTTATACAGGCGGTTTGTACTCCTCTATCAAATGTTCAACTTTTAATTTGTAATTCTTTTTCGAACTGTATTCCAATCTTTTTTTGTCAAAAAAGAAGAATCAAACCGATTAAGCATATCGATAAACAAAGAAAATGGGACTGTGAAAGACAGTTCATTCTGTTTAAAAAATTTTCTGGCAGAGGGGTCCCAGCCGCCTATAACAGCTCTTATTTTATTTTTAGCAGCGTAATGCCGAGGCCAGGCGACAAGACTACCACAGGCAGCAGAGCAGGGAGATGCCACTACTTCCGGGTCATTGGTTACGAATGTGGCCAACTGATGTAAACCGCTCAACGATTCCGGCTTCGCAAAAAATATAACCGAGGTCGCAGTTTCCCCTTTGCGGAACTGTCCAATCGGCTTAAATATAAGATATTTTGTAGGCACTGGTTCTGGATCAACGGAATTATATATTTTCCGCAATGCATCCGGAGATTCGCAATACCCCTCCCCTTCAATACTGCCCGGAATACCAGAAGAGGCGTAATGGATAATCATCTCAGTCTGAGGTTTCATGAACCCCATCCAAAATGCGCCACCAGGGCACCCAAACTGGTTTTTTGAGAAATACGCGGTCGTTTTCTTTTTTCTTGCCCTTTGGATAAGGCCTGTAGCGCATGAAAAGCCATCAAAAATGCCTTGCCAATCGATTTCGTTCATTCTTTCCCTTTCCCGGGTCGGCAAGTCATTTTTGCTTGGCGAAAACCCTTCTCCCGGTTCATTATCTGAAAACAATACCCCCATGGGTTCATCCTCCAGTCCAAGAATATCTAGAAAAGTTGGCAAGTTCTTCAACATTGGATCCTCCGTCATTTTTTGTTGCAGCATTAATTATTATGCAGAATTTGTTCAATGGCCTTCATTGTTTCTGTGGTTAAATTTAATTTATCTACTTTCAATCTTGATGCTACGTCATTAGACCACTCTATTTGTATTTCATTAATCTCATCCAACAGAATAGCACCATTATTTGTTATACTGATCAATTTTGCTCTCTGATGATCCGGGTTTTCAGAACAGTATGCCAACCCTTTATCTTTGAGTCTGTTTACAGACCGTCTCACGCTTTGACGAGTCAACCCCATATTTCTAGCAACTTTGGCCATGGACATTGGGGCGTCACTCAAAGCAGACAACACTTTCCACAGGGTAGAAGTGATTCCAAGATGCTTTATTCTTTGGTCGCTGGCTTCCATGAGAAGTCCGTTAAACCGGAACGTTTCAAGCACCAATTCGGTCAGAGCTTCACCGGCCAAGGTTCGTTTTCTAGCTTCTTTCGTTTCCATGACAGACAGCTGTCATATTGACAGTGTGCTGTCAATATGAATGTGGAGTTCACCCGATTTTGTGGAGGGTTTTCGACTTGAACTCTCAGGAGGCGAGAGCATGCATCCTTTCGTAAGCCAAAGGCGACATGTAGTCGAGAGCAGAATGTCGCCGATGGGTATTGTACCAG
>Ga0183098_10680_pt1 | contig 40700 bp, 24 predicted proteins | sample BioMet9_FD_128884 | JGI IMG/M metagenome (GOLD analysis project Ga0183098, IMG submission 128884) | Microbial communities from bioreactor (seeded with sewage sludge) at Lawrence Berkeley National Lab, California, USA - Biofuel... | ecosystem: Engineered > Bioreactor > Anaerobic > Unclassified ...
GGCCAGTCAACTTGGTCGTCGTACTGCTCGTAATGTTGTTGTCGATCACGATATCCCCAGTCACTGCCTGCAGCTCCACTAGTCCCTCCGTAGAAGTAATATCCTTGGTGCTGCTGATACCATTCGGGCCGGAAAGCTTCAAAGCCCCCACAGCCTGTAATGTACCCTGATTGTCAATTCTATTGCCGGCCGTCATGGTCAGCGCTGTACCGGCTGAAACGGCACCAGCATTGACTATATCCGCATAAGCCTGCATGGTCACGCTCTTGACCGCAGCAGCCGTATTGGTATTGCTGATACTGCCTTTGGCAGCTTGTAGCAGCAAGTCCTCTGCCGTAGAAAGGGCACCGTGATTGATGACATCCTTTTTGGTAGACAGCAGTGTCAAAGCACCGGAAGCTTTTAACGTGCCGTTATTGGTGAGCACCCCGCCCGTTTCCAAATCTATGGGATGACCGTTCAGTGTCTCGAAACCGGTATTGATAGTCAAATCCGGATCCGTCACGGAATTCGTCAGGGAAACATTGCCGTCTACTTTACTGTCATTGCCGTCTACATTGAGACCGCCTGCTGCCGTGACAAAGACGGTCACGCTGCCAGCAATGGTATGGTTGGTACTGCCGTCAAAACTAAACTGGCTGAAACTATTGCCGCCATTCTGTAAATCCTGGGCTTTGCCGCTGACCGCGACCAGTTTCTGTGCCGTAATGGCTTTAGCTACATCTGTCGTATCGATTTGCTTCAAAGCACCAGTCGCAGAAATCAGCGTGACCGTGTTGACCGCACCGGCCGTGACCGGTCCATCCAAAGTCACGTCATCCTTGGCTGAGAGGGTGATGTTTTTGGCTGCCTTTACCTTGCCGGCAAAACCATCAGCCTGCGCAGCCGACGTATCTTCTTTACCGACAATGATCTCGCCCTCACTATCAAGACCTACAGAACCAGTACCGGAAATAACCGACGCTACAGACATGGTACCGGTTTTATCCGTCCCATTCATGCCTTTCAAATAAACATCCCCATTGGCCATCATGGTTATCAGGTTTTCCGCCGCACCGCCGTTATACAGTCGGATGGGTTTGGCTGCCGTACCTAAATCCATACTGGCAGAAAGGTTAATAGTGCCTTTAGCCCTCAAATACGCATTGGCATCAGCCAGAGCAGACATAGCAAGATTCCGTTTCGCCCCATCGATGAAGATATCTCCGCCGGCATACATCGCTCCCAAATACATCGTATCTGGATCAGAACCAACGCTGCGCAAGTATATGCTGCGTCCCGTAATGGCACTCACTTGTCCCTTGTCAGCCGCATCCGCCGTCATTTGCAGGAGCAGATATCGGTCGGCTGCACCGATATCGTTTTCGGCATGATTGCCGCCTTCAATATAAACGCCATTGGCCGTAATATCAGGAGTAGTCGAATAAAAGCTGCCGGCAGCCACCCCCTGCTTGCCCAAGATACGAACGTCATCCGTGGCAGTAATCTTGTTGATGGTCAGCTTCGGCCCGTCATTGACATCGGTCGTGCCATTCATCGTACGCGCTGCTATATAAGCATCTTCACTGACGTTGACCGTAACCTGGCCGGCCGCATATACGCCTAAAGCACGCTTGCCGTTGATAGTAGCCTGCATGGTGACAGTATTCCAATCCACATCAGCAGCATTGGCGTTAGCCAACAACTTCAAATCAGCTTCGGTCAAATGATTCAAATCAATGACCGTGCTGGATGTATCATTGGAACCTACCCCTTTACCGGTCAAGGTAATATTCTTGCCGGATACGTTGGCCGCCTTCAACTCGTTATCCGTAGAGCCCACGGTCTTATTGATGATGGCATCCTGAATGGCATAGAGCAAATCTTTTTCTGTCCAGTCATACGTAGGTTCTGCCATCAGTTTCTGATAGGTGGGGTCCGCCGCCAAATAATCCGCCGCCGATGTAAACTTGCTAAATTTCTCGTCAAGCACATGATAGGAGGCAGACGGCGCTTCTGTCGGATGATTCCCGTAATAAGCCTTCAAGACTAAATAGTTGCTATAAGCATTTTCTACGGAAGTCTTATAATTCACGCGGTCGCTTTCCAGTGTGGTAATATAGGTGCCTTTACCGGCAATCAAGCCCATGTCCTTCCAACGCTGGATCATGACATCTACGTTGCTGCTGTTGGTATCACGGATATTCGGCAGTGCGTCCACAAAATCGCCGCTGGCCGCCTTCAAGTTCACGTCGCCCGTCTGGGAAACGATAGTGCCGATGCGCATATTGCCGTTATGCTGTGTCAGGTAAATATCATGCTGGGCGCTGGCATTCACGCTGGCCGCCAGGCTGTCTTCGCCATTGGCCGTCTGCCCCGCTTCTACGATGATGGGGTTTAGTACGCTTCCCAATGCTCCATTCGTACTGACCAAATCGATGCGGTCGGCTTTCACCGTGACATCCGTACCGCTCTGAGTAATGTTGCCGGCAGCCTTCAGGCTTACCGATTCAACGCCTTTAAGATTTTTCAGATTGACATTGCCATCCAGTGTCTTTTGGTTATAAGAACCGCCGGCCACCGTCACATCTACCTTGCCCGCGGTGGAAATAGCATCGAGATTGACCAGGTCGGAAACGCTGGCACCGCTGCCGACAGCCATGGAATTGATGGCTATATTGCTGATGTCATTGACTGCGCTTAATTTCACATTGTTACCCGTAATATACGTATTCTTCGCCTGGGCAATGCCGCCGCTGTTAGACGTAATCGTGGTCTGGGAAACAGCAGCACAGTTTTTGATCGTACCATTCAACGCTATATCACTGCCGCCATAGACATTGATATTGCCATCGGTACCGATAAATTTGATGCCTACACCGTAATCGGCTTTGACGCTGTTTACGAATGTCTGCACCGTACCGGAAGTACCATCCCACGCATAATGATGATGCTTATAGAAGCCGAAGAAACCGGAAGTCGTAGTCCAGGTGACCGGCGTAGTATAATTATTTTTGACCTGTACACTGTCGTAAACCAAGGCATAGCCATTAGCCGTACTGACCCCATCCACTGTACTGATATAGGTACCCGGAAGCTTATTGGCACCGAGCCGCGACTCTGTCGATTCGGGCTTCGTGTCCTTTGAATATGTCGCCACCTCTTCCGCCGAAACGTCTTTCTCCAGGCCCCACCAGGAATCATCTTTGACTCTTTCCCAATGGGAACGCGTCGTGGTTTCCGTACCATCGGTCCAGTTATAGCGCAGCCCGCTCTTCACGCTGTAGGTATCACTGGCGGCACCAGTAGTCGTAGTCTTGGTAATCAAATCGGTGACCGTAGTCGCGTCCTTCGTGTAGACGGTCTGTTTATTTTGGTTCAAATCCGTAATAGTGATCTTTCCCACCCGGCTATTGTTGATAATCTGGCCTACCTCCAATGGTGCCGCTGTATTATTGGTAACATTGATAGCAGCACCGCCGTCAGCAACAATCAAAGAGCCGCTGCCGGTACTGCAGATATTGCCCGTCAAATTGATGTTGCCGCCGCTGGTATTGATATCGGACACGAGGATGCTCTTGTTATGAGGATTGTAATACACCTGCACTATGTAATCAAACCCATGGGCTGTGTCGTTATAGACCGGTTTGTTACCGTCGTTGAGTTTATAGACCGTCTCGCCATTCACTACGGTCTGTTCATATTGGCTCAAATTATCCAACGCATTAGCCGCTATGGTTGCATAATAATTATCGTAACCGCTTTGCACCAAGCCATCCACATTGATATCAGCCGCACTGATATAGACGCTGCCGCCGGCAATCCAAGCACTGCTGGTACTGACGGCAGGAGTGAGCGTATCAGTGACAATATCCTTATCCGCTGAAAGCTTTTGCGCCTCCACAGCTTCCCATGACGTCGATTTGTCGTTATAGACTACCTTCGGATCACCGCCGATATTGACGATGCCGTCCACATAGCCCTGGTTGACGCTGCCGCTGGCCGTGATATTGACTGCCTTAGCCACGATGCCGGCTTTGTCTTTATTGTCGGAAGCCTGGATGAAAATATCGCCGGACTGATTGTCGATAGCGACGGGGCCCAAGTTATTGGTAATCAGGCCGCCCACTTCGATGACCGTAAACGGCGTGTAATGATATGTATTTAAGATAGATTTGTCGGTCGATTTCACATCGTAGGAACCGCCGCTATAATTGGTCCTCACGGTGATAGACGGCGTGGTGCTTGCAGCCGCCGCGGGGGCCTGCGGGAAATTGGCAAAATCTTTGCGGCTCTTGTTCATGTCATTAATCGCGGCATTGCTGGCCCCGGTGATGTCCTTGTTGTTATAGAGGACATGGCCGCCTTCGTCGCCAATGGTCAGATCGTTCAATTTCAAATAGGCATCGGCAGTGTTATTGATAGTGATTCGCGGAGAACCATCAGCCTTAAACGAACCGCTGCCGCCCAAATTATCCGATTTGATAGTAACATTGCCGCCGCTGACGGCAATATCCGGTATGGAAATATAGTTCGTATCGACATTCTGGATTGGACTGTAACCAATAATATTGCCGCTGGCATCCTTATGGATATCTACCAAGCCTTTGGATTTCATCTGTTCCAGGATGCTCTCCTGCTCCGCTTTGTAACCATAGTACGCCGTAAGGTTCGTCACCTCGCCTATGTCATATTCCTTAATCAGCTCGGTCAATGCCATATACCGGTCATACAAGGCGTTGGCATAGTTAAAAGAGCCTTCGGTAATGCCAGCCAGGATACGATCGTGGGTATACGGTCCACTCGTAACGTCGATGGAGTACTGCCCTGTAGTACCATCCATAAATGTCGTCCCCTTAGGCGATTTTCTGCCGCTCAAAGCAATGGTGACCTTGTTTTCCATGCCGGCATCCAGTGTACCATCGATTTTTACATAGTTATCTATGACGGCGCCGTAATCAGGCGAGCCAGTGGCACTGCCTACGTATTTCCGTTCTTCATTGTCCCCTGTATACCACGTATATTGAACGGTCCTCTGTTCAATTTTGTCGTTGCCGCTGGAACCAAACAGGTTGATGTTGCGGATTGCATTAATGGCACTGTCCGCTTCGACCGTCACCTGGTTATTTTCCGTGACTGTATTTTTCAAACTGATCAGCGGAACGGGTACGACTGCCTCAACATAACTATTCGCTTCTAAATCCCCGTTAAACGTACTGCTGGTATAGTCCTTATTGGCACCAGCGTAGAGATTTACATCGCCGGCACTATACATGGTGCCGTGCACATCGACCGTAGCTGTCCGGGTAGTCGTGTTGTCCGATACTGACTTAACCCCGTTTACACCACCTACACTCGTAGCTGTAACTGCTGCCGTGAGGTCCAGGTCATCGGAGGCCGCCATGGTCAGGCTGTTCACTTTGTTATTGGCATCGCGGTGCTGGGACAGCGTAAGGGAATCATTTTTCCCGGCAGTGACCGTATCAGTCACTTTAATCGTATTGGTACTGCTTCCTGTAGAACCAGCAGCTGCTCCGGCGGAAAAAGCCTTCACATTATTCTTTAATTTATTCGATGTATACGCCGCATATGTCTGATTTCCTGTAGTAGCTACCGTAACGGCCTCGCCCAGGTCAACTGCCGCCTCAGTAGTAACCGTCAGCGTAGAGTCAATATTATTGCCCGCTCCTATACCGCCGGCTACACCTTCGGCGGTTAATTCTTTTTTATCGGCTTCAACGCAGTTTTTGGCCAAAAAAGACACTTCTTTAGCAGTCAGCACAGCATTTTTCGCCACTTTTACCTTCGTCGTATCAGTAATCGTATTCACAGCTTGGCCACCGGCTACATCTACGGCGCCGCCGTTATCCGTATCCACATGGAGCTCGACTGTATCCTGCTGCACAGCGCCAGCAGACAGTACACCCGCTACATCCCAAGTACCGCCCATCGTGATGGTCGCCGTATCAGTAAGGGTACTGGTCCCTTCTGCCGCATATGGACAGATTGCAATACCACCGCCGCCATTGCCGATGGCCGACACGATTTGCTCGTTCTTGCCATCGGTCGAAACAGTAAGATTGGCAACCTTGCCGCCGCCAGTGACATTGATCGTATCGGTATTGGTCTGGACCACATCAGCTACGTTATTGGCTACGGCCACGATGCCTGCCCCGACAGGATCGATGGCAGCCGATTGCTTCACATAATTTTTGCCGGCGATGGTCAGGCTTGTCAGCGCCTGCCCGGCATTATCCGCCTTATACGTTTCCCGGCCTACATCGACAGTAATATTGCCCGTAGCATGGGCTTGCGAATAATTGGGAGATACAACTGCCGCGACGCCGACATTTACACCTCTCGTAGTAGCCGTATTGGTCGTGACCGAATCTTCACCGATAACAGCCGAAATATTTACTTTATCTGCCGCCAGGGTATTGTCGTCATCTATGGACAGCGAGGAACCCAGGTCGAGCGTACTATTCGTATGGGCAACCTGGACGGCGGCGATAGAATCAGCTTCACTCCAGCCCATGGCGGTAACCACTGGCGCATTGTTGGTCAAAATACTGAGACTGGGTGCCGTAAGGACGGAATTATTGCCGGAAATATTGATTTTCGCCATACCCTGACTCAGGCTGTCAGAGCGATTCCAAGCTACGGTAATACCTAAATTAGCACCTCCCAGGACATAGGAATCGACCTTGCCCTTACGGTTGGCACTGATATCGATCTTTTCGCCTGCCGTAATGCTGTTAGGAGTCGTCTTGCCATTCAGGTTTATCGTATTATCCACGCTATTTGTCGCAGTAGATATAGCACCAGCCACGCTGACTACGCCTATGGCAATGCCATAGACATCGGCACCGATACTGCTCAAATCATCGCTCCCAATGGTCACTGCCGAAGCAGCATTCAGGGTACTGCCGCTGATATCGACGGCAATCTGGCCGTCGGAAACAATTTCTGCCTCGCTGACAGAAACATCGATGCCGCCTTCAGACCCTTGGCCGGTAAGGACCTTGCTGGCCGTGACCAAGTTGCCTAATACGGCCTTGACATTGACATTTTTGCCGGTAATGCTGGTACCGCTCAGGGTAGTAGCAGCATTGTTATGCAGCTCGGCATTGTTGATGGCGACATTGGCACTGATAGCTCCCACTCCGCCTGAACCAGCCGTCGTGTCTATTTGGTTCACGATATCGCTTTTGACCGTCACATCCCCTGCAGCCGTAAGCTTGCCGCCCGTCATTTTAGTATGGACATCAGATTTAGCCGTCCCCTCATGGGCCGTCGCTTTAACGGCCGTCTGTAATTGACTCGTATCAGCTTTAGACATTCCCTTGGTGTTGCTCAAACGGCCGCCGCCGGAGGAATCACTTTGGATGTCATTGGCCTCTTTGATGGAATCGGCTAAATCGGCCTTCAATTTATCCCGTACAGTAGTATCGTTCGCATTGGCACTGGACACACTGGTACCGACAGTGCCTACAGTGACGTTCATGATATTCACGCCTACATCACCTATGCCGGCTGCCACATCAATTACCGTCCCCTTAACATAGCGATTTTCCTCGGCAGACACATCGATGTTGCCCGTATGTGCCTGCAAATCCGTATGGGTCAGATCGACAGAGGTTGTACTATCGATAGTCGTATCTACGACACCTACGCCGATGCCTGCAGCAGCACCACCCAAAGTACCGCCGTTGGCACTGACCGTTATATCATTTTTAGCCCCTACGGTGACACTGCCGCCTATAAGGGAACTGTCAGCCGTGGTAACAGTCACGATGTTCGTGAAATTATTGACAGCTACGTTCGCAGCTGCCCCCAGCCCTTCAACGGCGAACCCCAGGCCGACGTTTTCCGTCAGGACATGAGTGTCATCTTCGGCTGTAACACTTACCGCTCCCGTAGATATAAGCCGGGACTTATTCAGCGTCGTATTTACCGTATTGGTATCGGAAATGACGCTGACCGTTGCGCCTAAACCGCAGTTAAAGGCACCGGCAAAATTGTTGTTGCCTTCGCCCAGACTGGCAAAGTGCTTGCCGCTCACGACAGCAGATGTAGTATGGGCCGTCAGATTATCAATTTCGGTCGTCGTAGTCCCATTCTGCTTGATGACGCTGACGCCGGCAGCTACTGCTGCTACACCGCTGCCCTGAGCGCCTACGAGCAGAGAAGAAATACCTTGCTTACTCACGGCACTGGCATCAAAGCTGCCCGCCGTAAGCGACATGGCTGCCGCCGTATCATTGCCCGTATAGCCTACTTTGGTCGTCACATCCCTGTCGAATACCTCGGCATCACTGGCAGCGCCAATAGCGGCTGAACCACTGCCGCCGGCTTCGCCGACAAAAGCAGCCGTAAGCGTATAGTCACTCGCTCGAACAACGGCCGCCCCTGTCGTGCCGTTGTCGATGCCATGGGTGCCGGTGGAATCCACAACAGACGCCGTCGTAGCGCCGCTGACGCTGTTCACGTTGACCGTCCCCATGATATCAACGGTACCGGCTCCGCCCACGCTGGCCAAATCAGAAGAAATGCTGTGAGAACTGGAAGCGTCTACGACCAGTCCATGGAGCGAACTCGAAACCCGTTCATCTTTTAAAGCCGTGCCGGCGCCCCAAGTAGACTTGGGCACGATACCATTATCAAAATTATTATCTTTGATATCGCTATAGACCGTAATATCGTCTGTACCCTTTCCGGCTGCAACGATATTGCTATCCGCCACTACGGCTTCCGTGCTGCCCCCAATGGTATTGACAGTCACGGAAAGAGCTGCCGCCCCCGTACCGGCACCGCCGATAGAGCCGGCATAATTATGGATGGCTTCATCACTTTGCGCCACTGCACCGACATTACTGGACGCCGTAATAGAAGAGTTGGTGATATCCACTTTGGTATTGTTCGTAATGCGATTTATGCCGAAGGAACCAGCCACGCCGGCTGAATCACCGGCACCGATGCCTATGCCCACATTGAGAATCTGAGGCTGGGATACAGCCGAAGCCAGGGCCGTATTGACAGCCAGCGTACTATCTTTGATACTGGCGCCGTTATCTGCCACAATCCGATTCACGGCTATACCGGCACCTACGCCGACCTGGCTGGCAGCAGCGATGACGGCAGCGGCATTAGAAATCTTTTCTTGGGAGCTTTCGCTGCTCACGTATATATTGGCTCCTTCTGCAGCGGCATCTACGGGCTTGATATCGGCCTTGCCCACATCCGCCTGCAGCGTCCGGTCAATCAGGGATACGGCCGATACGCCTTGTACTGCCGCCTGGTCGGAAGCAGCGATGCCTGCGGCTACCGTAGTGATGTTTTCCGCTTCTGTCGCTTTGACCGTAATCGCCGAACCTGCCGCCGTATGGACAGCAGCATTATGAAGACCGGCTTTCACGGTCTGCAGCGCATCCGATGTCTTGTTGGCGGACCCTCCCACATCATTGTATGCCAGGGCTCCGCCTACGGCCACGCCGGTACCAGCAGCGATGCCGCCGGCAACAGCCGTCTGGGTCATCTGATCATTCGCCGTGATACTCAGACTATGTACGTTATCGAGCTGCGTATGCTTTACTTCTTTTTCCGTATCGTCCGTCGTATGATCCACGACAGCTTCTACCGTACTGGTACCGCTGTTGATGACAAATATACCGTTGCCAGCACCTTTATCCGTGCTGACGTCAACGCCTGCGCCTACAGAATAAATTCCGGTGCTGTTGATTGCATCCAGCGTAATATCCGTAACCGAAGAACTACTGAAAGGATTGACTGTAGAACCCAGTAAATGAGCCTGCGTCGTATTATCCTGATCCGTCCAGGCTAACCCCAGGCCTACGCCGACACTGCCTACGGCCACCTGGCCGACGATGTTGACAGATGTCGTATCGTTCGTCGCTGCCATGGTCAATTGATTCGTATGTAATGTGCTGTTTTTCACCTCAGCTGACGTATTACCGGCCAAATTATTCACGGCAAACGAACCGGCCCCGGTGAAGCTGCCCTGCCGCTTAGAGGTCCCCGTTGCGCCAGCTGTGAGATCAAAGACCAGCGTATCGTTATTGGCAGTAGTCTCCACCATACCATCTGTAATAGTGGAATCGGTAATGACAGCAGAAAAATTATTGGTAATATCATCTATGCCGATAGCCAAGCCGGCGGCACCGCTGCCGTTCGTCGCTCCTACAGCCAGGGCACCATTGACTATGATATTGCCGCCGGCCGTACCGGTCTTGCCGATAGCAGTTTCCACGGCACCAGTATAATCCGTATCAGCTCCGGCGGTGGTCAAAGAAGCACCGATCTTCGTCTCCGTATCGCCGCCGGCAGCAGTACCTTTAGCACCATGCGTCATATAAGAGCTGCCAGATGCATCTAAGCCCCGCTTATTCAAAAATGTCTGGTACGCCGTGTCATCCGGCGTCTGGTCATAGGCCCGCACAGCTACTTTACCGGCAGAATTAGCAGAGACGACAGAAGCGGCGTCGATATACCCTCTGGTCGTGTCCTGCACATCGGCATAGGTCACCGCTCCATCTACGGCACCTGCTGAAGCCTGGGCACCTGAGCCAAAAGCCAGAGCTACGCCTACGCCGGCTGTCACCTGTTTCGTAGCGGTGATACCGTTTACCATGACATTGTTCACTGCCTGATACGTACCACCTTCTATACCAGCGGCCGTATCGTTGTTCAATTTGGAAATGGCCAGAGACAAGCCGCCGCCCACATTGGTGCCGCTGCTGCCCATGGCCACCGAAGCATTGATGCCGCCAGTGACTTCGGTATCACTATTCTGACCGACTACATTCACATTCGCAGCAATGTTCTTGCCTGCAGAAACGGCCTGCGTATCCTTCACCAGGAAGGCATAGACATCACTCGCCACATCATTGATCGACACGGCCGCCGCAGCCGTAATATTTTTACTATCGCTGCTCTTAGAGAAGGTAGCACCCAATCCGGCCGCTACCTCCGCCCCTTTCTTGTAAGCTGCTGTATCTAGTGTGGCCGCATCCGTAATGGCCGTATTGCTCACGGCCGCCATGACATCCCGAGCCACGTGGTTATAGGCCAAAGCACCGCTTACGGACACGGCAGCCTTACCGCCGGCACCTTGGGAAGCTTTGGAGAAATTCAAGGCCGCCGCACCGGCCCATGCCCCTACGAACAAGTCATCGGTCGCTTCGGTCTTAAACGCCCCGCCTTTTACCAAATCCGTCAGCATCGCCGTATGATCCACCAGGCTGGCCGTATCGCCGCTCAACAGATTGACGGCGCCGCTGCCGGCCAAATCGATGTGATACTCAGCCATCCGGGCCTGATCCGCCGCCGGCAGGACATTGTCGCCGTCCATATGCTCACCTTGATTTTCGTCCGCATCTGCATCGATGGCATCCGCTACATTATTCCCGTTCGCTGCCACTTTGCCCTTGGTGTTGTTCGCCAGGGAAGACACGGGACTACTGATCCAGCCGCCGGCCTTATTCAAGAAGCCAATAGCTTTATCCATACCGCTCTGCTCACCTGTATCGTCATCGGCCACTACGGAGCCGGCTATGCCGATACTATTGACGGCACCAGACGTCGTAGCTACGGTATTGATGATCGAGCCATGGAGCGAGCCGGCTGCCGTCACGGCAGCACTGCCCAGCAGGGCCGCTTTTTCCGTATCACTGAGCTTCGTCAAATCCAGTGCTTTAGCTGTCGCTTTCTTTACTTTATTGGCAACCTTGATGATATCTGTATCGCCAGGATCTACGACCAGGGATGCATCGCTGTCATTATCGCCTACGACGGTATAGTTGGAGACATCATAATCCGTGACGGCGACACCTACGCCGGCACTCACGCTGTTGGATTTGCTGAAGCCGCCTACGATGTTCACGATGGTACTATCATTGGTCGATTGGATAGCGAGCGTCCCTGCAGCCGCCCGCAGGCCAGCTTCATCATCTATGCTGACTACGCTGTCACTGGTACCTCCCAGATAGCCTACCATACCCTGGATTCCCACGCTGGCAGCCGCACCAGCCGTGTATACGACACCGACCTGAGTCAATGCATCGCTGGCCTTGATGGTCGTATTGGCACCGCTGAGGCTGGCATTTTCTGCCGCCAGGACGAGACTGTTATTTTCAAGATGTTGTACGGACACACTGGCACCGCCGCTCGGCGAATTTACCTTAGCCGGAGCAAATAGAGTCGCTGAATCGCCCGTATAGCTGACACTTTCAGTGTTAGCCGCCGCTGTCACCGTCAAATCACCGCTCGCTGTCACGGCGGCGTTTTTCCCTACGAGTACGCGGCTGTTGTTGTAGACGTTCGCCACATTTACGGCACCGGTAACGCTCAATTTCGAAGCCGTGGTACGACTATTCTTATTGGTAGTCGATACGGCAAAATTGGCATAACTGTTCGTCTTGGTAAACCCCACAGCTTTATTATAGAGATTCTCTACGCTGGCAGGCAGAGAAGCCACATGGTCATTCAACCATTGTCCCACGAGTCCGCATTTGCTCAGCAGCGTATCGTATTCCGCCCCCATGGTCCCGCCCTGGGTTTCCAGGTCATCGGCAGTGTAATCCATCTTGCTCATGCCGTCCTGGGTATTCTCCAAATCTGTGATATACCCTTTCAGAGTATTTAAATCCGATTGCTCTTGCGCAGTCTTCGGCGTAAAGCAAGCGACAAAAGCTTTGCCCGCATTGATGATGCCTTGTACCATTTTGGTCGGGCGCTCATATTCCAGTGTCGCTGCAGAAGTAACCTTTACCGTATTACCGCTGATACCTGCATGCTGGGCCGTACTGCCGCCGGCCAGGGTAACTTTGGCCGTGTTATGGATAGCAGCCACCTGAATAGCCGCTTCTACGCCTACCTGCTGCGTGCTGTCCTTGGCAGCCGCCAGGTTGCCCGTCGTAGACATGGCCGTATCCTGGATATCTGAATTAGCCCCAATGACCACATCACCTGCCGTGCCGGATTTGTCTCTGCCGGCAACAACGGCCTTGGGAGATACATCCACAGCAGCCGTAAACGACTCATTGGCCACGCCTACGCTGACGCCGGCTGTAGCATAATTTTTCAAGGTATTCACCCAGTTATCGGCATCTTCTACTTTCATATTGCCGAAGAGCTTTGTCATGATAGATTCAAATTTATCGGACTGCAGGAAAAGTTCCGTAAAGCTGCCATATTTCATGTCATTCATGACATTAGTTGTGTTCATCGTGTTGGCCGTGACCACATTATTGGCATTGATGCTTACACTGGGTGCTGTAATAGGCGCCTTCACATCTACCTTGGCGGCACTGTCATAATTGATTACATTCACTGCCGTACCCAGGAAATTGCTCGTATCGCCATAGGCTCCGGCAGTACCGACAATACTGTTCTTCGTATCCGCACTGATGGTCAAGGCGCCGTTGATATTCTGCACACTGCCGACCTTGTCGAGGTTCGCCGTCTCACCAATAGTGACCGTGGCGTTATTGGTGGCGTTAATGACATTCACCGCTGCCACTACGGCACTGGAGGATTGCGTAAAATCCACATCTACGCCTACAGAAGCGTCTGTATCCACATCGGAATCAGCCGCTGCCTTGATATTCGCCTTACCTTGGGAAACTAAGGTCCCATCTATAGTAACTTCGGCCGAGTTGTCCGATTTAAGCGCCGTCACCGACGTCTCCGGAACAGCCGTCGCATTGGCACCAAAAGCGCGCACGATACGAAGCCACGAGGAGCTGCTGCCCAGGCTTTCCGTGACACCGGCACCGGCAGAAATATTCAAAGCATGGCTGTCGTCCGCCGGTACCGAAGTAGCGGTGATCACAGCGTCTTTATGGATATTGACGATCGCTTTATTCGTAACATCGGCATAATCTGCATCCAACTGTAATCCCGTAAGCCCACTGGCGATGACTACGGTAGCATTTTTGACAGTAAGCATGCTGGAATCCACGAAATAGTTCACGGCCGTAGAAGCAATATTTACCTTAGCCCCCTGCACACGGCCAGTCACATCGATTTGGGCCGTCTTATCGGCCAGCCGTTCATAGGAATTACTGATTGCCTGGATATTGACGTCCCCACCTGCCTGAATCATACCGTTTTGCGTCACCGCGGCGTTATAGGTATTCTTCACGACCTCATTCAACTCGAGGATATGGTCATCACTGCTGGCTACGGCAGAAACATTCACGTCGCCGACGGCCGTCAACGTACCGTTAGTTTCTGCACTTGCCGAAAAATTATGCTGGGATGTAGCATCACCCTTATCCATAGCGAGCAACGTAATATTGCCATCAACGCTGGCCACGGCACCCAGCTTCTGATTACTCGCAACCAGGCCGGAATCTACTCCCGACAAATTCACGAGACCGCCAAAATCAGTAACGCCCGTAGTGATCTGAGAGCCATGTTCAGTCTTTATGCTGCCGCCCGCCAAAAAAACATTGCTGTGAACATTGATCCTGCCCGCCATCGTAATGGTAGCATCACGGTTCAAGGCGACATCTCCAGCCATAGCACTATTTAATTTACTTTCATCAAGGACACCGGCATCACTAAAAACAGCATTCATAGCTGACTGTGTAGGCGTCATCATATACAAGGAACCGGCATTGACCACACCGCTGGCACCTACGGCAATACCATTACTGCTGAGGAAATACATATTGCCGCCAATCTTGTTGTCTTTGACGGCATTGACCGTACCGTCGATGCTCACCTTATCCCTGACCAGATTCACCAGGTTGGCATTGCTGTTCTTCGTCGTATCGCCAAAATACATATTGACGATATTGCCCTGAGACACGCTGTACTTGTCGAACACGTTGACCGCCGTCTTATTGTCCACAACCCTGGACGTCGTAACGCTAGTCACATTGCCGCTGGCGGATACACTGGTACTGCCAAACTTATCATTGGCTACAATATCATTTGCTGCCTCTGCCAGCGGCGGCAGCCCAGTCATGAAGAAACCGCATAAGGATAGGATAATTAAGGACCTCTGCAATTTAGTCAGTGATTTCTTATGGTAACCATATGTAATCATAATATTCTCCTCCATTACCGCATCAGGTACGCCTGTGGCGAAAAAAATGGCAGCATCAGGCCAGAAATCCCGATGCTGCCATTCCAAGCCTTCAAAAACGAGAACAAGAGCATCCAGTGTTTCCTGTTCCCCTTAGATAACCATCTAAAAAGTAACGACAAAACTTTCCTAGAAAGCATGTTTCATAAGTAAAAAGGCTTATTTTGAAAAAATGTTTTTTATAAAATGCGACGAATTATTTATTTTTTTATATACAATCACTCGATTTCTTAATTATTTATATTATTATTATTGAATATATTCGTGTCAATGTCAAGATTTGGTACTAAATTAAATACAATTTTTTTTACAATAAGATTTACAATTCCCGTCCCTGGGCCCCTTCAGGCTGCAAACGACCGAAGCATAAGGCTATGGAGTATAAAAAAAGAGCCCTGAGAAGATGTATAACTCATCTTTTCAGGGCTCTTTTATTTCCCATACATTATTTCAACAAACTCTTAATGCCGCAGCATCCTGCCTTCTAATCTTCCTGTAAATTTCCCCTCATCGACGATAATCCTACCATTGATGAGGACGTAGTCGATGCCTTTAGGCTGCCGTACGGGGTCCAGGAATGTCCCTTCTTCGGAGAGCGTCGCCGGATTCCATATGGTAATATCTGCAATAAAGCCTTTTTGCAAAATCCCTCGATAATCCAAATCGAAGATGTGCGCCGGCAGAGATGTAATCTGTCGTATGCCAGCTTCTAATGGCAGCAGCTTATCTTCCAATAGATATTTTTTTAGATACCGGACGAAGCCGGAGTAATTTCTGGGATGGGGCTTACCGGCAGACAAGATGCCCGTATACGGTCTGGCGTAGGCATCGGTACCTACCGTACAGCGTGGGTATTGCAGTACCCTATTGACATCCTCCTCCGCCAGGGAGTGAAAGATGATAGTACCTGTGCCGCCGCATTCTTCCAACAAATCCAACAATCCTGTAGCAGTGTCTACGTGTTTATCTTCTGCAATCGATGCCAGATTCCAGCCTTCATACCGTTCACAATTCTTGGCAAAACATAATGTCACGTGTTCGGCGCCACAAGATAAAAGGACATTTTCCCAATCATCCTGCTCTAACTCACTCAAAATCCGGCGACGTGTCCCTGGATTTTTTAGATAGGACATGGCCGCATCAAATCCCTCGGCATAGACCCACGTCGGCACGAGCGATGTGATACCGATAGAGCCGGCTGTATACGGATACATGTCACACGTAACTTCAATGCCATCGCGATTGGCCGCCTCAATCAATTCCAGCGTCTTTTTTGAGGCCCCATGATTGCGGACTCCCATGATTTTATGATGAGATATGTGGACGCGACAGCCACTTTCCCGACCAATACGAATCGCTTCTTCTACGCTCTGGACGACATGATTGCTTTCATTCCGCATATGTGTGTTATATATACCGTGATACGGCACAAGAACACGGCAAAGTTCTATTAATTCTTCTGTATCGGTGAAAGCCCCAGGTATATAGGACAAGCCCGACGATAGTCCAAATGCCCCCTGGCGCATCAGCTCATCCAGTTTGGTTTTCATCGCTTCTAGTTCATCAGGCCGGGCCTTTCTGTCGGCAAATCCCATGCAGGCAATACGCAACGTCCCTTGTCCGATAAACATGGGCATATTGGTCGTCAGATGGGGATTAAACGTCTCAAACGCCTCTGTACATTCCCTAGCTTCCAGATCTTTGGGTAAAAAAGAGCCTCGGTATTTTAAAGCATCCTGCCGGAACGGTTCCGCCGCCAGAGGATGAAGGCTCGTACCACACAGGCCGCTCACATCAGTCGTGACGCCTTGCAAAACTTTGCCACAGGCATCAGGGCAATACAGCAGCAAGGCATCTGTATGGGCATGAGAATCGATGAACCCGGGGCACACATATTTCCCTGTCGCATCGATGCAAATATCCGCATCCGTCCCCAGCTCTGCTCCTATATCGGCAATGCATCCTTGCGTTATGGCCACATCGCCTTTATAACCGGCAGACCCAGTACCATCAATGATGATACCTTGCTTGATGATGATATCATACATCATAGCCATACCTATTCCTGATGATCGATGGCAGCTGCCATGGGCACATAGTATTCCGAATTGAGCAACGGATACAAAGCTTCATCTTCATAACCTTCCGTCCAATACAAATCCTCTGCCAAAGTCAACGCCAGCGGCACGTTGTCTTTTACATAGGCACCATCCAGGACGGCTCCCTCCATGTCTGCGTGTTTTTTCAAAAACGCCGTTTCCATAACAACATACGACGTCAACGCTACCTTGAGAATCTGATTGGCTTCTGCTTGTCCAAAATGTTTTTTAAAGCTTTCATATAAATGATAAATGATTTTGACACAGAGCTTATTGAATCCTTCTTTGGCAGTCGGCGGCTGATATTGAGACATATCCGGTTCTACATAAGACGGATCATATTCAGCAAAACTATCCACCCGCTGTTCTGGTGTCAAATCTCCCGGCCGCAGGTAGACAGCAAAAGCACAATAATCATCATAGACCTGAGTAATAGTCTGAGCCAGGTTCACCTGTACGTGCGGCGCATAAGAGCCATAGCAGGCATGATGGAATTCTTCGCAATAAATCCGGCCCAGCCACTGCCCGTCGTTGCTATTCCAGAGACTGGCAATAGGGCAAACCAAAGTATGGGAAATACGTTCCTGCGGATTGAGAGCAATCCGTTCCCGTTTGAACCGCGGATCATTCGGTAAATCACCATAGGTAAACAAATTCTTCATATTCAGCTTCAATCCCAATGCCTTATGCATCTTGACCAGATTGCGGGACCGGTCATAGCCAAATTCGCGGACACCTTCCCGCAATGCAGCTTCCCCGTCGATGCCCTTCAAGTTCACTACAGCTTTGGCCAGACATAAATACAACATAGACCATCCATCTTGCAAATTTTTAATTTTTAAATCTTCTACAACACCCATTAAGCAAAGCCTCCCATATCAACAGTACGTTGACAACTATATTATGACTCCATTTCAAAAATACCCAATCCGGCTTCCGGTCTCCAGCCAATATAAGCATCTTCGCCGGACTGCAGGCTCAGGGCACTGCTGTCTGCCGGCCGTTCTACGGAAACAATCGTCCCAGATTCTAGTAATATTTGAAATTTCGTACTTTTACCCAGATAATTTTTAGACTGGATCTTGCCCTTTTGGATATTCCATCCCGCCCCAAGGGAATTACCGTCTTTGCGCAGCGTAATCCGTTCCGGCCGCAGAGAAAACATGACCGTATCGCCGACCTTGACATGCTGGCGGTTTGTAATGACGACAGTATCGCTTCCCAGCTCTACTTTCCCCAACGAACCATCCAGGTCTTCCACCAATTTGCCTTCCAAGATATTCGCTGTGCCTATAAAATTCGCGACAAACTTCGTCGCCGGAAATTCATATAATTCATCAGGTTTACCCACTTGTTCGATGACGCCCCGGTTCATGACGGCAATGCGGTCGGACATGACCAGCGCTTCTTCTTGGTCATGGGTAACAAACACTGTCGTAACATGGAGCTTTTGCTGGATATTCCTGATTTCTATTTGCATTTCCTTCCGCAGCTTCGCATCGAGATTCGACAGCGGTTCATCGAGAAGCAGCAAATTAGGATGAAGTACCAGTGCCCTGGCCAAAGCCACACGCTGCTGTTGGCCACCACTCATTTCCCGGGGATATCTTTTTTCCAGACCTTGGAGATGGGTCAATTCGATGACATCCTGGACCATGGTACGGGCTTGTTTCTTTTCTACACTATGCATCTGCAGACCGAACAAGATATTCTGTTCGACCGTCAAATGCGGAAACAAGGCGTAATTCTGAAATACCATGCCGTTATAGCGTTTATACGGCGGAATACCCTTCATATCATTCCCTTTGACGATAATACGACCTGACGTCGGTTCCTCCAGCCCTGCCAGTATACGGAGCATCGTCGTCTTGCCACAACCGCTGGGTCCCAATAGAGATATAAATTCCCCTTCTTGGACAGCTAAGTCGATATGCTTTAGTACGTTCACATCGCCAAATGATTTTACCAGATTTTCTATTCTTAATACTTCTTCCATTATATTCAGCCCCTATAACACAATAAATTTAACAGACATTATCAAGTCCAGCCGTCTTTTCTACGATAATCATGACAATCAGCGTAAAGACCAGCGTGACCGCCGATATAGCAGCCAAAATAGGATCCGGACTGAATTCGGCATAATTGAATATGCGAATCGGCAGTGTGGCCATCCTGGCTGAAGCTAAAAAGATAGATACTGATAAATTCCCAAAGGAGATGATGAACGCAAAACTTCCCGCTGCAATCAATCCCGGTTTCAAGATGGGAATCGTAATGCGGAAAAACGTCTGCACTTTATTGGCCCCCAAAGTCTGCGCGGCCTCTTCCAAAGACACGTTATACCGATATAATGACGCCATGATTGTGCGGACGACATAGGGAATGATGATGACTACGTGCCCGATGAGCATGATCCAAAAACCGTGAGATAAATCCATAAGCGCTGTAAAACGCAGGATAGCCAAGCCAATAATGACACCTGGCACCATGAGCGGTGAAATGAAGAACGACAACAAGGCATTGCGATAAGGTGAACGCTCGATAGAATAAGCACTAATCGTACCGATAGCCAAACCGGCCAAAGCACTGGCAACTGCCAGCTGCAGACTAATCATAAACGAATTCATAAAAGGCGTATTGTTAAAAAATGCCGTATACCATTTCAATGAATACCCTGACGGTGGGAAGGCCAGATGGTTTTCCTGGCCAAACGAAGCCACAGTCAACACAAAAATAGGAGCAACCATGAATATGATGACGGCAGCCACTACGATAGTCAGCAGGTGACGGCTCAAAGCTGAATCTGTCATTTTCTGCCACCTCCTCCTATGAATCTGGATTCCAGAGCTTTATTCTGTAAATATACCGCGATACTTGCCACGACGAGCAAGACGAAAGCCATAGCTGAAGCCATGGGCCAATTGATATTGACCTGTGCTTCACGGATGATGATAGATGCCAACGTATTGATTTTACCTCCACCAATCAATCCAGGAATAACGAAAGCACTCAGGACACCTACAAATACGAGCAATGTGCCTGATGCGATACCTGACATACTCAATGGCAAGGTAATGCGGACAAAAGTCTTGAACGGCGAAGCTCCCAACGTCATAGCAGCTTCTTCCGTATACTTGTCCACCGTATACAGGACATTGCGGATACAGACGATCATAAAAGGCAGATACGCCTGCAACAGTGCAATGACAACGCCTGTTTTCGTGTACATGATTTTAATAGGCGTCTGGATGATACCCAGCCGCATCAATTCCGTATTGACGACACCCGTATCTGCCAGCAAAATCATCCAGCCGAAAGATACGACGACACTGCTGGCCAAAAGGGGCAAATAAATAATCGACGACAGAACCGGCGTAAAGCGATTCCGGCGACGTACCAGATAGTACGCAACCGGATACGCCATGATAATCGCCAGTATGGAAACGATGAACGCCATTTCAAAAGACTCGATAAATACCTTCTGATAGTACGCCGTTTCAAAGAATTTCTTGTAGTTTTCCACCGTGAATACAGCTTCATACAACGTGTTTGGATTGTATTTATAAAAGCTGTACCGCAACAGATAAAACAAGGGGATGACAAAAAACACCACTAAATAAAGTATCCCCGGCAAAACCATCATATGCTTGGATAAATTTGTTGCTTTCATAGCCGTTTTCATGCTGCACCCCCTCTTCCATGCTAATTAATTCAAGTTTGTCCCGACGAGCGGAGCTACTTCTTTATCAAACTGTGCACTCAAATCAGACTTGATAGGAGCAATGGCATTCCAATCACAAATAATCAAGGCATTGGCCTGTTCCGGACCATAGACAACCTGTTTTGCCAACTTGTCATCGATCTTAGAATTCTTATTGACCGGACCATAGTGGATAATAGCCGACATTTCGGACTGAGCTTTAGCATCGAGCATAGCATTCAAGAATTTATATGCCATTTCCTGGTTCTTGGAATATTTCGTAATGACCATTTCTACGTTCGTATTAAAAGCGCCTTCCTTAGGAACGACAAAATCGACAGGCACGCCTTCATCAACCAGTGCATAGGCACGACCATCCCACCACGGTGCAATCCAAACTTCGCCAGTCGTGAGCATATCCGTCAAATTAGACGTGGTCTGCGCTATAGCCTTGCAATTTCCGGCCAGGCGCTTCAATGCTTCCATGCCCGGCTGCAAATTAGAATCATTGCCGCCATTGAGTTTTGCCGCCATGCTGAGCAACTGCGGTCCCGATGTACCCTGCAGCGTATTCATCGTAACGTGACCTTTGTATTCATCCTTCCACAAATCACTCCACGACGTAGGTTTTTCTTTGATTTTATCTGTCCGATAGACCAGACCCAAGCGGCCCCACTGGATGCTGACACCTAATCCGCTGGGATCGACGGCGTTTTTATACAGGTCTTTTGTATTCGGCAATTTGCTCGTATCCAATTTCAGGAACACGTCGGCATTTTTGCCCTGCGCTACCTGCAGGTCATCCATCAGTGCCAGGTCCACGCTGGGGTTCTTGCCTTCACCAGCCAGCTTGGCATAGGAATAGGACGGATCCAATACGACTTCGACGCCATTTTCAGCAGAAAACTTCTTGATGACGGCTTTCATGAATGCTTCATCATATTTACCGCCATACGTTCCCACGACCAGTGTACCGCCGCTTTTTTCAGACTTGCCAGAATTACTGCTTTCTTGAGAACCACACCCGCTCAGCAATACCGTTGCCATCGTCAGTGCTGCCAAGGTGAAACATGAAAACTTTTTAAGCTGTTTTAGATTCATCATACCTATTCCCTCCATTATTTTTTTTATTTTAGCAAAAAAGACCGCATCAAGCGCGGCCTCATTGCCAATAACTAATTTTAATCATCTAAAATTCTAATCGATCTGATGTAATGCCTTCAATCTCTGAGACATTTTTTACACTCTCTTCTTTTTCTCTGGCCGCTATATGAGTAATCAATGTATTAATCAAAGCGATAGAACCCACATGAGAAAAATTAAAGGTCAGAGAATCGCAGGCAACAAGCAATACAACATCAGAAAACGGCGCCAAATCTGAAAACAAGCTGTCCGTAATGGAAATAATGCGGATGCCTTTACTTTTAGCAACCTTCACCATATCCACTGTATATCGAGAATAATCAGGCAGCGACACCGCCAACAAGCAATCCTGCTCATCAGCATTGCGCAGATAATCCATACTAGTGCCATACATGCCCATCAAAGGAAGGGCATTACCCAAGGCCTCGTTGAAATGGATACAAGCCAACAGGGCCACGGCAGCAGCATTCCTGTCGCCTACCGTATATATATTCCTGGCTTGGATCAACAACGTCACAGCCTTTTCGATGGATTCCTCGGAATTGGCTTCAAACGTATGCGCTAAATTCTGCGTCTCGACTTGAAAAACCCTCCTGGCGTATTCATCCGTATTATCACCCTTGAAATTTTTGATTCGGTCGGTACGGCCCAGTTTGGTACGCATCAGGTTACGCAACTCATTCTGCAACTCTTTGAACCCTGAATAACCGAGATCTGCACTAAACCGTATAATCAGTGCTTCACTGACATTTAATTTCTTGGCAATTTCCCGCGTAGTCGAAAAAGCTACTTCCATCCACTCATCCATAAAATATTTAGCAATGAGCTGTTTACTTTCCGACAGGCTACTATATTGGTTTTTTATTTTCTCAAATATATCCACGATCGTCGCCTTTCTGTAAACAAATGATTCAATATACTAGTTTTATAATCATTTGTTTACTCGAAATTTTAACATATAGAAAATTTCTTGTCAACAACTATTAATAGCATCCTCAATGTATATTGTATTTTTAAATATGAAAACCATCTCCTCTAATAATCGCTAAGCAATAAATTCAAAAATCTGACAATATGCAGGCGTGTGTCATCAAAAAAACCACCCACGAGACTGTGAGTGGTTCCCTATCACTTCAAATAATTCACATAATTTCCTTCACAACATCATAGCAGAATGAGCCATATTCCATCCACACCGCGGCAAATGCGATGTATGGCGATTCCAACGTGGCAAAAACAAAATCCCAGAGTTTATCTCTTTCGAATCTTTGATTTTAGTACAAGGTTTTGATGACATCGATAAGTTTCGCTATACCAGTAGAAGGATTTTGTGAGTAAAGGATACCAAAGGGCATGGTATATTTCCAGTCTACGGGCAGTGTTACTGTAGCCGGATGCAGTTCAGACCAGATATCCAGAGATTGCAGGATACTATCTGTCCTAGCACATAAATTGAAAAGACCGATGTCATAAAAATAAGGGACATCTTCGATTTGGATTTTCGGATGATGTGTTTCGATATCCTTACGGATTGTATCGATAATGATAGTATCTCCTTTTTTGACCAGGAGCAGCCGTTCGCCATACAAATCTTCATAGGTCAGTTTCTTTTTCTGGGCCAGTTTATGATTACTGGACAAGGTAAGACAAATCTGATGCTCGCCTAAGGGATAGAAATTACAATGATTGAAATAGCGTTTCGAATCACAAGGTCCGATGAGGATATCAAAACTTTTTCCCATATCGGCAATGATGTCGAGAATATTTTCGTGATTGTCATCAAATGGGATGATCTGAATCTTGAACTGGGGATAGGCCTTCACGATGCTGCGCCACAACGGCATAAAGTCCTTACAGGGATACAGCATGGAAGAACCGACACGGATGACATAGTTTTCAGCCGTCAGCGTGTTTTGTGCCCGCTGGACGGCTTCATCGTACATCTTTATGATCATCTTGGCATCCATATAAAAGGATTCCCCTGCCGGAGTCAATTGTATTCCTTGATTGGCCCGTTCAAATAAGGGGAATCCCAAGGCGTTTTCCAGTTGATTCATCTGTTTCATAATGGCTGGCGGCGTAAAATATAATTTTTCTGCTGCCTTTGTAAAGCTGCCGCTTTCCGCAACTTGGATGAAAATGTGGAGAAGATTGTGTGTCATATATTTTATCCCAACCTTTCATCGAACCGACTTCGTTTGAAGGATACAAGCCCTGTCTGAGGATGTTCTTTTATTATAGTGAAATTATAACAAAAAGGCCAGTTCATTTTCATCATGATTGCTCTCGTATGACCATTTAGCATAATCATAATACTATAAAAGTATTGATACGGTGCGATTATAGAATGTGTTTTTACCTATGGTTAACGCAAGAATTAACTTTTTGGAAGGGCACGATTTGTTAATAATCGGCTTAACTTATAGTAAATTCACGAGAGCAAGCAGAAGTGTTAATATGAAAATGTAATAAATCATATTACTATTCATCATCACATATCAGGCCTGATAATTTGATGGATTTAGCTGTAAAATTTGTTTCCACGTTATAGTTCATGTTAGGAGGATACACTTATGGAAAAAGTAGACGGCGCAATTAAGATGGCAAAACGGGCAGTAGCATTAAAATATGAAGATTTAAATGAATTTGAAGCACAAAGAGCAAAACAATCCATCATGGATTGCCTCGGCGTCATGATTGCCGGAACGACTTTGGGAAATAAATGTCTCGATGTCATCGACATGATTAAAAAGACAGGTGGTATCGGAGAAGCAACTATTATTGGTTCCGACGGTAAATACCCTGCAGAGGGTGCTGCCGTTGCCAATGGCGGTCTGGCTCATACGCTGGATTATGATGATGCCATCGACACAAGCGGTATCCACGCCACGGCCTCATCCCTGCCAGCAGCATTGGCAGCTTGTGAATTAAAAGGCGGGGCCACTGGTAAAGAACTGGTAGAAGCTGTCGTTGCCGGCGCCGATATGGTTTGCCGTCTTGGCCTTTCCAGCCCGCAGTCCATTGCCGAAATGGGCTGGCTGGGACCGCAGCTCAAAGGGGCATATGGTGCTGCTGTCGCTGCCGGTAAAGCTTTGGGCTTCGATGAAGCGACCATGATCAACTGCATCGGTCTCATGCTGCAGCAGACGAGCGGCACGAGTGAAATCATGGATGAAGGCGGCAACGATTGCCGAGAAATCTATCAGTGCTTTGCCCAGAAACACGGCATGTTTGCAGCATTATTGGCACGGCAGGGCCTGCGTGGTCCGAAGAACAGCTTTGAAGGACCTCATGGATTATTCCATCAGTATTTTGAAGGCCGCGGCGTAACGAATTACTCCATGGTGGATGTCGATGAAAAGAGTCCCTGGATTTGTTCCGATGCGACATATAAACCTTGGTCCAGCTGCCGCTGCACCCATGGGTTCATCGACGGTGTACGCCAATTGATGCAGAAATACAATTTCACTGGCGATGATGTGAAGAAAGTGACGTTAGGCGTAGGTAAATTAGGACAGAGCCTCTGCCAGCCTAGAGATTGCCGCTACACACCGCAGGTACCGCCTGATGCACGTTTCTCTATCCCCTTTACCGTAGCCAACGCCCTTACGTTTGGCAATGTAACACTGGCTAATTTCACTGAACAAGGTATGCATAATGCCAAGGTATTGGCTATGGCCCAAAAGATTGAATGGCACGCTGACGAAGAATTGCTGGCAGAAACAAAAGGTGTAGAATCTGCTAAGATTACCATCCTTTTGAACAACGGCCATGAACATTACATTAAAGTGGAAGAACCGCTGGGCGGCATGGTCAACCCCATGAGTGAAGACGACGTCATTGCCAAATTCAAAGACTGCTGCAGTCATTCTATCAAACCGTTGTCGGAAGCAACAGTCAATAAACTGATCGATATGTGCTTGAATCTGGAAAAAGTAGAAGATATCAGAGAAATCATCAAGCTTTGCTGCTAATTCATACTGGGAGTCTTTTGAGAGAGGAGATACATCATGGAACTATTATTAGCTGGAAAAGTCGCCATCGTAACCGGTGGCAGTAAAGGAATCGGCAAAGCTATCGCCGATGTATATGCTCAGGAAGGTGCCAATGTTGTCATTACGGCACGTGGTGAAAAAGCATTGAAGGCTACCGAAGAAGAACTGAACGCAAAAGGCTATCCAGGCAAAATCAAAGGAATCGTCGCTGATTCTGCCAGTGAAGAAGATGCAAAAAAAGTATTTCAGTTCACTATTGACACATTTGGCGGTGTAGATATCATGTGCAATAATGCCGGCATATCCAAAAACAATTCGCTGGAAAGCACGACGACTGAAATATGGGATCAGGTCTATGGCATCGACATTCGAGGCGCCATGTTCTATATGCGTCTGGCCCTGGATCATATGCTGCCGAAGAAATCCGGCTGCATCGTCAATATCGCCTCCATTTCCGGTGTACGCCCCACCTCTGGCGCTGCCTATTCCTCGGCCAAAGCAGCACTCGTAGCATTGACCCAAAACGTCGCTTTCCGCTGCGTCGATGAAGGAATCCGCGCCAACAGCATCTGCCCGAGCCGGACCATGACGGAAATGGTCACGAACGTCGTCAAGGATGCCAAAGCGACAGGCGCGACGATCATGCACCCCTTTACGGACCGGTACATCTATCGCGATTGCCGCCCCATCTATCCGCACGGTGTAGCTACTGTGGCATTATTCCTGGCCAGCGACTTGTTGTCCGGCGATGTGACCGGTCAGACCATTACCGTCGACGCAGGCTCGTATATGCCTTGTAAATAGATTCGTCTCGATTACCCGTTCTATATAGTTAGGCAAAAAGGAGGAAGCGATGAAAGAAACATTAGCATTAGCCAAGTTTATTTCAGAACTGCAATACGATACGCTTCCTGATAACGTCAAAAATATGGCATTGCGCTTGTTCTATGATTTTGTAGGCAATAGTTCTTACGCTACCAAGACAAAGACAGCGCAAATCATTACCGATTATTGTGTTCATCAGGGAGCGGCCGGGAAATGTTTCGTTTTTCCCAAGTTTGACTCTAAAGTAGAAACGTCTTTTGCCGCACTGGCCAATGGCCTGCTCGGCCATGGCTTCGAGCTGGATGACGTTTACATGGGTACATGTATCCATCCGAGCGGACCTGTCGTCGCTGCTGCTCTGGCGGCAGCACAGGAACGGCATGCCTCTGGGAAGCAATTGCTGACAGGTATCATAGCCGGTTATGAAACAGCTATTCGTGTAGGCCTGCCCGTAGGTTCTGGTCATCAGGACTGGGGGTATCACGCGACGGCTTCCTTCCCTGTCTTTGGCGCAACAGCAGCCGTTGCCAGCATCATCGGCCTGGACCAGATGCAGACGGCATGTGCCCTGGGCATCGCTGGCTCCCTGGCTTCTGGGGTAAAACAGTTTGCCGTCAGCGTTTCCCCTTCCATGGTGGAAGCAATCCACGGCGGTAAAGCGGCTCAACAAGGTATCATGTGTGCCATGCTGGCAGAAAAAGGATTTACCGGTCCTATTGATATATTAGAAGGCAGCTTCGGTTATCTAAAAGTATATAGAGGCACGAGAAAGGTAGAGGATATCGAATATCACAAGATTACGGATGATCTCGGCAAAAAATACTATGCTCTCGATATTTCTATCAAGCCAAATTGCAACTGTGCAACAACACTGACCATTTGTGAAGCCATTGCGGATTTCAAAAAAGATGTCCGGTTCGATGCGTCTAAAATAGACAAAGTCATCATCCGCACCAATCACTGCGTCATCAATGCCCACATGAACTATGCTCCTAATTCTGTTTCAGCGGCACAGTACAGTACCCCATTCAGCGTAGCTTTAAATTTGTTATATGATGTAACGGACCCCTCGCCGTTTTTAAATGAAAAGCTCAATGAGGATAAAGCCGTATTGGCATTGGCACAAAAAATCAAAGCAGAACTGGACCCAGCTGTGGATGCTCTGTTCCCAGATCACTATGCCAACAAAATCGAAGTATATCTCAACGATGGCACTGTTTTTAAAGGCGGCTATGTCGACTATAAAGGAAGTGCTGAAAATCCTTATTCCGACGAACAGCTCATCACTAAATTCAAAAACCTGGTAGCAAAAGTATACCCGGAAGATGTCGCGAAAAAGCTGGAAGCTCATATTGCTTCAACAGTTGCGTTTGATGATGTGAATAATATATTCGCCGGCTTGTAGAATGATGGTCCTGATACGGGCAGCTGCAAAATCAGCTGCCCTATACGGGACATGATGGGAGGTAATGATAGTGGCTGAAAAGAAAAAACTATTTCACTATGGGTATGTCATTTGCGCCATGTGTCTTCTTACAATTGTATGTTCCACCCTGTTCAGCGGAGGATTGGCTATTGCCCTCTCTGCCGTCAGAAAAGTATATTCCCTGACAGGGACACAGACGTCCATGCTGATTACGATACGTTCTGTCACGGCGTTTGTAGCAGTCATTTTCATGACTCAATTTTATGGAGGCCTCGGTCTGCGTCTCGGCATGGTCGTCGGGATGATTGTAGGTGCTGTAGGAATGTTTCTCTATTCTATTGCAGGCACATCCATGATGATGTATTACATTGCCAGCGCTCTGGGCGGCGTCACCTACGGTTTATGCATGATGCTGCCGGCAACACTGTTAATAAAAAAATGGTTCCGTTCTAATATCGTAACTGCTTTAGCTGTCTGTTCCGCTGGTACTGGTTTCAGCGGCGTCTTATTTTCACCGATTCAGCAGATCATCATTGATGGTTATGGTGTCCCGGCAGTATTCCAGTTTGAAGCAGTCATATTCTGTATTACTGCTGTCATTTTGTTCATGTTTGTCCGCAACAGCCCGGAAGAATGTGGCTTGGAACCTGTTGGCGGATATGATTACCAGGATAGTTCCAGTAGTGGAAAAAAATCTGTAGGCAATGCCCATGGTATCTATTTAGGAAACAAATCTATCATGTTGATGACACTTACGATTGTCGGGCTAGGCTTGGCAGCCTCTCCAGCATCGGCCCATTTAGCTCTTTGCTTCAACTGGGCGGGACTCGATCCCATGGATGTAGCCAAGGCAACCTCCCTTTCAGGGATCGCCCTCATTGTCGGCAAGCTTACGTATGGCGCCATCGCAGACCGATTTGGCAGTAATAATGCAGCAGCATTATATACTATCATAGTATGTTTAGGCTATGTTTGTGTCGTTGGGCTGCTGGTGTATCCTCAGAATATCATGATGATCCTGGGATACCTCGGCTGGGGTATTGGCGGCAGTGTTTGTACACTGGCGTATCCTGTTTGGGCCATGGATTTTTCCAGTGATGAAGATTACCCAAAAACGCTGAAGAAATTCCAGTTGGCATTCCAGCTCGGTTCGATGTTTGGTTCACCGTTCCCAGGTATTATTGCTGATGCTACTGGCAGTTACTGTTACTATTATGTCGTCCCTATCGTATTCTACTCATTGATGACGATTGTAGGATTAGTTTTATCTAAGCGATTGGCCGGCATGCGTCGCAAGGCAGCAATTTCAGTAGATTGATTCGCACGCCTTGTCAACACCTGGGCGAAGCATATCACTACATTTCATATTGCATTAAAGCCGCTAGTGGCTTTAAATTGATCTGGTTCCGCTGTAAATGGGCATATTAAATATATGGGATGATTACCTCCTTCAATCATCCCATGACCAGGTCAAAATAAAAAGAATTTACAAAGAGTTCCAGCAATTTCTATATTATTCCTGTCGTTTAATATGCTTGTACTACCATAGTGACATTGTAGTGATAGCTCAATCAATACGCACGAAGGTATTGTACAGGATTGAAGCTGACTGGTAGAAAGAAGTGATTTACATGATTGTCTATGCCATAAACGGTAGTCCCCGAAAGGAATGGAATACTAACAGCATTTTAAGTTCTTTCCTCGATGGAGCTGTTTCCGGACATAAGTCGGTCCATACAGATATGATAGATTTGTATGATTACAATTATCACGGCTGCACAGAATGTTTTGGCTGTAAGTTACGGGACGGTAAATTCTATGGCCGATGTGCCCAGCAGGATGAATTGACGGAACTACTCCACTTAGTGACACAAGCCGATATCATCGCCTTTGGCTCACCTATATTTTTTGCAAATGTATCGGGACAGCTCCGTTGTTTCATGGAACGGTTCCTCTATCCATATACAGTATTTGAAAAGGACAGCCCGCGTACTATTGCACCAAAAAAGATCCGGACTGCCTTTTTATATACAATGAACGCGGCAGAGGATGTGATGAAACGAAACCATTACGAAGAACATCTGGCACCGCTGCATGCCAGTACCGAGCGGGTATTTGGTTTTAAACCGAGCGTACTGTATTCTTGTTTCACATATCAATATGCTGACTATGCCAAGTATGCCGCCAGCATGTGGGATGCGGCAGCAAAAGAAAAATGGCTGAAGAGTCAGTTCCCCAAGGATTGCCAGAGAGCATTTGATTTGGGCCGGACCATGGCAGCCTCCCTGTATCAGACGGATCAGTTTACAGGACCTCTCGGAGAAATACGAAAAATGTACGTCTGACCCTCGTAACGGGGCATCCAAAAAGCATTGACATTACAAATTTTGCTGTAGAAAGAAGGATGGATATGTATAAGATTTTAGAGAAAAAGACAATAGCTCCTGGATTGAATCGTTATATCATCGATGCACCTCTTGTGGCCAAAAAAGCTCAACCTGGCGAATTCATTATATTGCGAGTCGATGAAAAAGGAGAACGGATTCCTTTGACTATTGGCGATTTCAATCGTGACAAAGGAACGATTATGATTACGGTCCAGACAGTAGGCGTATCTAGTGAAGCTTTAAGCCAGATGCAGGCTGGAGATTATATTTCCGATTTTGTTGGTCCATTGGGATGTCCTTCTGATGTCAGCAAAAAAGGTACCGTCGTCTGCATCGGCGGCGGCATTGGCGTTGTCCCCGTGTATCCCATTGCCCGAGGAATGTACGAAAACGGCAATCAGGTCATCAGCATCATCGGCGCACGGACGAAGGATATGCTCATGGAAGAAGAGGAAATGCGGGCCATAAGTTCAAAATGTTATGTTGTGACTGATGACGGTTCCTATGGTCAAAAAGGATTCGTAACGACAATTTTGCAGCAGCTCATCGATGAAGGTACACACATAGATGAAGTGGTAGCCATTGGCTCCGTAGGAATGATGTATGCCGTAGCAAAATTGACCAGGCCGTATCAGATCCATACAGTAGTCAGCCTCGATCCAATCATGGTCGATGGCACGGGAATGTGTGGCTGCTGCCGTGTCGAAGTAGGCGGTGAAACAAAATTTGCCTGTGTCGATGGCCCTGATTTCGATGCCCATCTCGTCGACTTCCCTGCATTGATTGCCCGCTTACAAATGTACACGAAATTTGAACAATGTGCCCGCAAGGCATATGAAGCTGAAAGGGGTTGTGCTCAATGAAATCTACAAGACATGCTATGCCGGAACAAGATTCCCAGGTACGGAGCAAGAATTTTAAAGAAGTAGCCCTTGGTTATACGACAGAATTGGCCTTGGCTGAAGCCAATCGCTGCCTGCAATGCAAAAATTCTCCCTGCCGTCAAGGATGCCCTGTTGAAATCGATATCCCTGCGTTTATAAAATTGCTACGTGAAAACGACCCTATCGGTGCGGCAAAAAAAATAAAAGAAAAAAGTGCACTGCCAGCTATCTGCGGCCGCGTATGTCCTCAGGAAAAACAATGCGAAAGTCACTGTGTATTGAATAAGATAGGACAACCTATCGCCATAGGCCGGCTCGAACGTTTTGTTGCCGACTACCAGCGCAACACCCACGAAGTAGAAATCCCCCATATCAATCGTAACGGCGTCAAAATCGCCGTCGTCGGTTCCGGTCCTTCTGGGCTGACCGCAGCAGGCGATTTAGCCCTTGCCGGTTATGATGTCACTGTATTTGAGGCATTGCACCGTGCCGGCGGCGTCCTCGTCTATGGCATTCCAGAATTCAGGCTGCCCAAGAGCATCGTAGCATCGGAAGTCGAATATATCAAAAAATTAGGCGTAACTTTTAAAACAAATGTTATCATCGGCAAGACACTTCCTATCGATGACCTATTTGCGATGGGATTCAAGGCGATTTTCATCGGCTCTGGTGCTGGTGCGCCGCGGTTCATGCATATTGATGGCGAGAACATGAATGGCGTATATTCTGCCAATGAATTCCTGACACGGGTCAATCTCATGAAAGCATATCAGTTCCCCGAATACGAGACGCCTGTAGAACGGGGCAAAAACGTAGCCGTCGTCGGCGGCGGCAATGTAGCTATGGATGCTGCCCGTACAGCCCTGAGGCTGGGAGCAGATAATGTCTGGCTCGTATATCGCCGCTCAGAAGAAGAAATGCCTGCCCGTCGCGAAGAAGTGGAACATGCCAAAAGCGAAGGCGTACAATTCCAATTTCTAACCAATCCGGTACGTATCTTGAGCAACGATTTTTGGGTCAACGGTATGGAATGTGAAAAAATGGAATTAGGAGAACCGGATGCATCGGGACGTCGCAGCCCTATTCCTGTCAAAGGAGCAAATTTTATTCTTAAAGTCGATACGGTCATCATGGCCCTTGGCAACATGCCCAATCCTTTGATCATGAAGACGACGCCAGGTCTAGAAGTGACGCGTAAAGGAACCATTGTTGTAGACGAATCTACAGGATTATCCTCCCGGGAAGGCGTATATGCCGGAGGCGACATCGTCACCGGGGCTGCCACTGTCATCAGTGCCATGGGAGCTGGCAAGAAAGCCGCTAAATCAATTTGCAAATATTTGCAAGATTCTGCGGCAGCATCACAATTTGAAAAAACCAAATCTAGTATTATCAGCTAAAGAACGTATTCTATCAATGTCGAGTTTTGCAGCGCGGATTTGTAACAGCAGATGTATCTGAAATTTGGAAATTCTGCTACCGCCGCGCTGCAGACTATGGCATGCGGTTCACATTCTCCCACTGAATGGATAGTAGATTTATTACAATATGTTCTATTGCCTACCGACTATATTTCCATTCACAAAAACCAGGAATAAGGGGGGATATCCCATGGTTACTTCAAAAACAAAATTAATTCGTATTTTGGCAGGAACTTTTTTATTAATGATGTCGTCATCTGTTGTATCGAATTCAACAACCTATTTTATTACAGCTGTTACATCAGCATTAAATTGCACTAGAACCGAATTTTCATTATATTATACAGTCCTGCAAATATGCACCGCTGTAATGTCCTTGATGATGGGATCAATACTCAGGAAATGTCCTTTGCGCGCTATCTTTATTGTTGGCTGTTTGGGTACGAGCAGTGGGTTTATCATTATGTCATATCTGCAAAATTTGACAATGGTCTATATCGGAGCAGCTATCATCGGTATATTTCAAACGCTTATCATTGTGCCAGTCGTAAGTGTCGTGAATTCTTGGTTCCACGAACATAATGGATTAGCCATTGGGATTACCATGTCGGCAACTGGATTTGGCGGAATCATGATGGCACAAATCATGCCTCGTATCGTTGCCGGAGTAAATTGGCGGACAGGATATCTCGTTTGCGCCGCTTTATATTTTATTATTTCCGGAGTTGCTTTAATTTTAGCTGGTGGCAAGGCACCAGAAATAGAAGATGAAAAAGACAAATATAACACGAAGGAAACCATGAAAAACGAGGATGCCTATAGCCGGGCAATTAAATCTCCAATGTTATGGATAGTGATCCTATGTTGTTTAGTTGGAGATGGTGCATCGATGAATGCTCAACATTTGTCTGCTCATCTGGAAGAACAGTCCCTGTCCATTACCATGATTGCCACAGTCATGAGCTTATTCAGTATTACATTGGCGTTTTGTAAGATTTTAGAAGGTTATTTATACGGCAAATTAGGCTCGAAAATCTTCATCCCGATTTTGTTTACGATTTCTATTTGTGGCTACCTTCTTTTAACCACTACGAACATGATCAGTTTGTTAACTGGTATCCTTTGTTTTGGATTTGCTGGAGCAATGATAACAGCAGTATATCCATTAATTATGAGAGAAATATATGGAGCAAAACTTGCTTCTTCCTTGTGGGGATTCTGCTGGGCAGCAATCGCCTGTGGAAATTCAATATTTACGCCTATAATCGGAAGATTATATGACACTACAGGATCTTATAATACTGGATATTATATGTCAGCAACAATCACATTTATCGTGGGTATTATATTTTACCTGAGACTCGCATATGCTCGAAAAGAAAAAGAACAAAAATTTGCTGTAGATATAGAGTAGTTATTGCAGTCAAATATACACTTGGATTTCATCTTCTCACCACGCTTAGCAGCGTGGTGTTTTCTGTATAGGGACAGCATCATGCACATGTCAGCGTCCGATTCATTGGATTTTCCAACGCTTTCCTTATTCCAACGTGCCATGGTCGACAATGAATTTTGTAGCCTCATCGTGGCCTTTCTTTGCTGCTTTTTTCATCCAAATGGTGGCTTTCTCAGTATCCTTATCAACACCGCAGCCATACCAATAGCTAATGCCTAATTTATATTGCGCCTCGGCGTCTCCATTTTCTGCATCTGAAAATACGCGTCTTAGACGTTCCCCCCATTCAGAACAATATATCATGCCCATGAAGACTTCTTTTTGATTAGCCGCTAACGCATACTGGACGGCTTTTTCATAATCTCTTTCCACGCCGTAGCCATAGTAATAACAATCGCACAAGCAGACAAGACAATCATCATTTTCCTTTTCAAATCTATGCAAAATGCGGACTGTATCCTCAGTAACTCGTCCCTGCTTGCAATTTGCAATGGCATTTTCACATTTCATGTTGTCGATATATTCCTCAGAAACCTCAGGAATCCCCAGATAATACAGGTTTATCTCTCGTTCTAAATCGCGGGCCTCTTCTTCAGTAAATGGCGCGTTCTTAGACAAGATCCGGCACATATCTAACTGCCCCAGATAAAAGTTCCGCAGATCTTCCCTGTTAAATTCCATCTGATCCTGATTAACCTGCTTCGACCTACATAAACAGCCCGCTATCGTGTTCAACGTCCCATCTTCTATATTCAAAAAATAAAACCAATAGGAGAATTTCTCTGATAGTGTGGCTACATATTGCCTGATTTCTTCAATTTCAAATACTTCCCTCGGATCTTCCTCATATCCAGAAAACGCAATAGTCATCCTGTGTTTATATTTACGAACATTTTTTCTGATTATATAGATATACAATTCGTGCAGAACAGGGAAAATATTACATAGTTCCACATCTATTCGATCAACGGCGAGATATAAGAAATCACCCCTGGAAATATTTTCGTCCATGCCCGTATTTTGTTCATTATCCATAGTGTACCTCCCCTGTGCAATATCATTTAAACAAGGTTTCCGATATAGCTCCCAAATACGCGTATATATGCTCCATGCGTGAGGATTGCTATCAATAAAAATCTATTCCGTCAATTCATTATATTTCTTAGCGTTCCCATAGGATTTCTCTACAGGGTATTTTATGTTATTCCACGCCATTTTATCTGACACGATACAATCTATATCCACATTCAACGCATCAGCCATCAAAATACAATACACCATAACATCTGCCAGCTCTTCCATCATCTGCGGCCTTTTCTCTTTGACTTCAACATCAGCTCCTGACCATTGGAAGCACTCCAACAATTCGGCCGCTTCCAGGCTGATTGACAACGCCAAATCCTTGGGATTGTGGAACTGTTCCCAATTTCGGTCCTTCGAAAACTGTAAAATCGATGCGATAGTGCTTTTTGATATTCCATTCATAGACATAATTTGTCACACTCCGTGTAATTTCAATCCACACGCCCACAAAGGGCGTGACAAGAAGATTTGGACGAGTATCCGGCTTTGCTACAATTTCAATCCACACTCCTGCAAAAGGAGAGACATACTTTTCTAAAAAAAACAGGGATAATTGTTTACCCGCAATTATCCCTAAATGTTTCAGGCTTTCATTAAGCTTATTATAGGGTAAACTGGAAAAATATCTTATCGGTGTTTTGGGATATTAGAAATCACGCATACCTCCCCATCAACTTCAATATACTCTCCCTTATGATGATGAAGACATTCCCGAGTAATTTTATCCAGAGTACTATTCATCACATATTTTTTCTCTTTACCAGAACTTTTATATTTCAGGAATACCGTATCATGCATTTCGACTAACGTCAATGTTTTAGGATTTAATGGAGTCAATGGTTCTTCATGTTTCGGAGAAGTACGTTTCACATGAGGATTTTTCATCTGAAACCATTTACAACGAATATATTTTTCCGGTGATATGCATCTCTTATACTGAATAGTCTTAATAGTACAATTACCAGTTTCATAATCATAGAATTCACACTCTCTGACAGTCCTTGTATTACTCCGGGGAATCTTTTCGACAAGGAACCCCCGCCAAGGCGTTGGCATACATCTCTTATCTCTCATCTTAATCCACTCCAATATATTTGTAATGAGCAACACATACCAGCATTTGAACGCTTTATTTAAATATGTTCCGTAGTTTATATTGTCAGTATATCATATAGAAAGCCATCACAGGTCGCTTGAAAAGCGACATTGAATACAAAAGAGAAGTAAGAACTATACTATGTTTTATTCACCTATACCTTTGTACCACAATTCTTTTCGTAATAGTAATTCTGGTTTTGTATCTTTTGATTTAATACTCGTCATGATTTCATTTTTCTTTTGCCCGTCTTGTTTAATCATATAAAATTTCCGAAAACAATTATATCAAATTAATATCTTATTATATTTATTCAATTATTCATTATGTCATTTCTATTCGCCTTATAAAAAATATTGGCTAATAAAGCGAGTATCTATTCATTAACAAAGTAAATCTGCAATAGATTTCATTTGTACCCAATTTTTAACTTTGGTTCTTCCCTCAGCGTCTCCGACGCGGCTAAAACAAATGCTCTGGGCCTTTTTCTTGCTGCGGCGAAGCCGCTGGGAAGAACCCCTCCGGCTCCGGACGAAAACCATGTCCGGACCCACCTCCCCTTAGCAAGGGAGGCTTTCAAAAACCCGCACTTTTTTTATTTTTCCGAGGCAACGGTATTCCCGCTGAACGGACAGAAAATGCGATAGACCGCGGCAGATGCGATGAAGCGACATATTTCGGTTTGCGCCGCGTACTCCTGTACTCAAGCGGGCCAAAATATGGCGCTGAAGAAGCAGGTGCCCGGTATATCGCGTTTTCTGGATTTCCAGGCTCTACCACGGCTCTACAATTTCATATTCACTTCATTGCCGATGGCCACACCGGCTACGTGGGTACGTACTACCGGGCAGGGACACCGCGGCGCGATGCCGCACTGCGGATATGGTTTCATGGGCACAACGCTGGAAATGACGCGCCGTGCCACCAGGACAAGTGGCGACTTGGCCACCCGCCGTAGAAAGTCATACATTTTGCACATGTTTTTGATACTACCTCCTTTATCTGGAAATATATAGAAGTGGAAAAGACCACTTATTTTGCATGATATAGGGAGAAGAAAGGAAAGCTCCATGTCAACACTAAAAGCTCGCCAGTCAGCATTCTGCTGACATCACCACATCACCTGGCCACATCACGGCCCACACTGGCACCACCTTCAGTCTCGCTACGCTCGACAGCTCCCTCCAGAGGGAGCCAAGGGCCTGCTCATGGGCAGTAGAGCTTTTATCGTACCAACCTTATCCTGCCGACCGGACAGAAAACGCGATAGACCGCGGCAGATGCGATGAAGCGACATATTTCGGTTTGCGCCGCGTACTCCTGTACTCAAGCGGGCCAAAATATGGTGCTGAAGAAGCAGGTGCCCGGTATATCGCGTTTTCTGGACCTCCAGGCTCTACCATTGTACATACAGTTCTATTATTCCGTCGCTGCAGAGTTTCATTACTGTGCGGTAGCGGCTGTTTTCGTTTAATTCGCGGGTGCGTTCCATACGGCAGTTAGCGATTTCCAGCCAGTTGCGTTGAATGGTTTCTTCACTCATTTCTGGGAAGAAGGACCTGGCGAATTTTATGATGTCCGGCGATACTGGCTGTTTGGGAAATTTCTTATATTTCTTGACGAATTCGCTGATGGCATGGAGCTTTTTGGCAGTACGGCCGTCATAGGTCCTTCTTACTTCGGGGAATTGCAGGACCTTCCCTTTGTGCAGTTCTTTGCTGTACAGATAGTATTCCTCCATGATTTCGGCGATGGACGGGAAATACTTGCATTTCAGGACGATGCGCTTCGTCAGTGTCTCGGCCTGCTGCACAGTCAAAGAATCAGGAAGCAATTTCATGAGAGTTCCCGTCCATATGTGATCGACTGAATTCTTCTGCCTTCCGAAACATTTCATCAAGTTCCTGATCATCTCTTCTTTGACGTTCATCATAGGTCTCCTTTTCTACTTGGATACTGCCACCGTTATTTAAGATTCCTTGGATATATAAAATATTGGCTACGCCGTTTGCCTTGGCAATGTCGATGGCCCTGCATACGATTTCTTCGCCATAGTATTGTTCTGCTTCAGCCAGTTCCCTGGCTACTTTGGGTGACGGCAGACCGCATTTTTGCTGATAGTGCCGTACCGACGGACAGTTCAGGGGAATGTGTTTTTTTCCGCCGTCTGCATTGACCGGCATGTTTTCCTTGCCGTATGGCCGTGACAATGCTTCCCGGCATTGTGAATCTGCCGGTTCGTCCTTGGACTCCTGGTTGACTTGCTGGTGGTTCTGCTGATTGTCCTGCCGGTCCTTCTCATGGGGTATAGGCGCATTGTCAGTGCCAGTATCTTCGTCAGCGGGCAAATCCGCTTCTGGTTCCAACTCCGGCAAAGTTTCTTGGTCATCGCTGACGGGATGCATATGCGTTTCATGCGCATTCCCGGTGTCACGCTGACGCTGGCGATAGGCTGCCACGCGGCGACGGTTTGCTTCGCGGATCTGGTTTACCCGTTCCGTTTCCTGGTCTTCGTCCCAGTTTATGATTTGGATGAAACCCTTTTCGTCGCGCTGGATCATTTCCATTTCTTCATACAGATCGAGGGCCTTTTCCATGAAGGTCTGTGTCTTATCAAACAAAATCGCCAGTTCCTTTGCTGTCAGCGGGCGTTTGCTCGTCAGATAGATGCGTCCGCTGTCATTGATCTGACCGGCCAGCAACTGCATCCGTACCCACATAAGGGCCAGCGAGTTACCTTGCCGCATCCGTCTGATCAGCTTCATCTTCACTGTGCGAAATATATCCAGCCGTAATTTGATCCATACCAATTTCATGTCAAATACCTCCCGCCTATGTCTATCAATGTCAAATTCATGTACGCAAATATCCGAAGGGAAATTTACCCCCCTACTATATAAGGGTCAAATTTTTCACCCAATTATCCACTTTAAACGCATTATTTATAATAAGTTTATACTTGTCGTGAAATATCCTGTTTTTTCTACAAATTCGGTGGACCTGATCCAGCTCAACTGCCTCACCATGAATTTCCTTTTGAAAAAACGGTATCGGAGAAGTGTCTCTCAAAATTACCCCTCTACTATATAAAAGGCCATTTAGAAACGCGTTTGGAAACGATTTAATCGAATTCTAATATATCAAATACGAATAGATGGATATCTCCCTCACAGACGAATATGGCTTATTTGAATGCAGCATTTCATTGTCTGTCCAGATTTTATGAAGCATTACCCGCGACAAATCAACCTCATCTTTAGTTGTTGTTGTCTTCTTCTTATCTCAATCTATCTCTTATTCTTACTTCTTTATCTTATTCTTCTCTATGTATTACCAGCGCATTACAACGACCATTACATAAGCATTACACGCCCGTCACCATGGCTATGGCCGTACATAGAAAAAGTGCTAATAACGGCTTAGCCATCAGCTTTTCAAGAAACTGACGGGTATATCGTATATAGTTTTTCCACCACTTTTCGTCGATGATTCGGCGCTATTAGTGACATGATATGACTCGTTAATCGGCGCAGTCGGGTACGCTCACACAGCTAATTCACACGGCAAACTACAGGGAAACGATCAGGAACTGAACCTGTATTGACGATGATTCTGCTGATAAATAACTTCTTTATGCATCGAATGATAACGAATGGACAAGTCATCTTGACGAAAAGTGTCAGCGATTCCTGACTGCAAACTGCTGGAAAAAGGCTGAAGGATTGATGAGATTTTGTAATACAAGGAGGGAAATGGCAGGAAGATATTCGCAAATTTTGTGTGACAGTACAGCAAAAAGCATCCCCTAACAATGACCGAGTCTTTCCAGTCATTATTAGGGGATGCTAGTATGTCGAGTCGTATTCAGGAAATATGGGGGCGGCTATGCAAAAGCTTTGAATTCTTTGCTTCGCCGCGGCGAAAGAAAAACTCTGGGCCTTTCTCCTTGCCGCGGCGAAGCCGCTGAGAAGAACCCCTCCGGCTCCGGACAAAAAGACGTCCGGACCCACCTCCCCTTAGCAAGGGAGGCTTTCAAAACTCTCGTTTTTTTATATACAACCTACTTCCAGCTAAAGCATAAGCGACTTACTCGA
>Ga0183098_10692_pt1 | contig 39103 bp, 44 predicted proteins | sample BioMet9_FD_128884 | JGI IMG/M metagenome (GOLD analysis project Ga0183098, IMG submission 128884) | Microbial communities from bioreactor (seeded with sewage sludge) at Lawrence Berkeley National Lab, California, USA - Biofuel... | ecosystem: Engineered > Bioreactor > Anaerobic > Unclassified ...
ACTGAACTTTCGCAAGTGACAAATCTGGTGCACATATTAACGTAAATTTGGAATAAAAAAGGCTTCTAAGTTTGTTTAACTCATTAAAAATGAGTAACTTTATAGTGACAAAAAAATAAAGTTTAAACTCAGAAGCCATGAGCAAAGGTACAATAATATTATCAGATTTGGGAGATTTCTTTTCAGAAAATGAAAATAATCGTGCAATCAACTGCATTATGAGAGTGATGGAACATATAACCATACGCTCCAGCCAGATTGGAGTGGAGAAGAAGGAGAACTGCAAGTTTACTTCCTTTCAAGTGCTCAATCTGCTGATGCTCTTTCCTTTCTTCGTAGTTAAGAATGCCTGCCAGTACTCCGGCTCATCTTTAAGCCGCTTATTTTTGTGTGAAAAGGACATGTTCTATCGTTTTATGAATGATGGTAATGTTAGATGGCGCAAGTTGCTCTATGCAATGAATCTTCAGCTGATAAAGAAGATCCAGTGTCAGACTACCGTTAAGAATGACAAGCCCGTATGTTTGATAATCGATGATACGGATGCTCCCAAGAGTGGTAAGCATACAGAATTGATTGGTCGTGTTTGGTCTCATGTACAGCAGCGCAGCATCCTTGGCTATAAGTGTCTTACGCTACTTCTCTCTGATGGCACCAGTCAACTGATGCTTGATTTTTCTCTTCATGGAGAGAAAGGTAAAAAGCAGGATAAGCCACAGGGACTTACCGCAAAGGAGCGTAGCGCTCGCTTTACGGAAGACCACTCCGGACAGGTCGTAGCAGAGCGTGTTAATGATTACAGGATGAAGAAAACGGATAAAGCCATTGAGATGGTCAAATACTCCATCAAGCGTGGCATCCGCTTTGATTATCTTCTCTTCGACAGTTGGTTTACCAATGCAGACTTCGTGCATCTCATTACTTCCCGCCACATCAAGTGTAATCTGCTTGGCATGATTAAACTTGGCAAGACCAGATATCAGACAGTATATGGAAATCTCACAGCTAAGGAAATCATCAAGAAACTTCATAATAAGGGTCTTTGCAAGTATAGCGCAACACTCAAATGCACATACTGCACTATCGATGTGAAGTTCGCCGGAACTACAGTCCGATTGTTCTTCTGCAAGCGTGGACGCAATAGTCTGTGGAACGGACTGCTTACAACAGACCTGAATCTGAGCTTTCTTAAAGCCTACCGTATTTACTCTATGCGTTGGGCAACGGAATGTGCTTATCGTGACTGCAAGGCGCTGCTGAACCTTGGCAGATGTCAGTCGGTTCACTTCTCTGCCCAGATAGCCAGTTTTACATTAACACTGATGCAGTATAACATCCTCAGTACCGTGAAGCGATTTGAATCCTATGAAACCATCGGAGAAATTTTTGCTGAGGTCAAAGATGAATCTCTCGAGTTGTCCGTTACAGACAAAATATGGGAACTTATATTGGATGCCATTCTGGAAATCGCAGAGTTGGTCTCTGCCGATGTCAGTGAGTTGCTCAGTGCTATCGTTGGTCATAATCCGAAGTTCCATAAACTTTTTAGAATGTATAATTTAAATGTCGCATGATGAATGGATATTCACTTGCGAAAGTTCAGTAATAGACATATTACCATATCTTATAATCTTTATAACCTAATATGGACATTGTTATTTACTATCATAAAATAATCGTATAATTACTTGCAACTTAGCTTCACTTTCCCTATCTTTGCAGTATCATATTTCATTGCTCTCCCCCATTGTTCGGGTGTTAAGGCAGACTTGTACTGTTGTGAGCGAATTACATGTTATGGGGTCCCTCTCCTATGGGCATTTGTTCAAGTGACCTACCAAACTATGGAGATTGTTGTTTTAGCAGGTTTATCTTTAAAACCGCAACAATCACGCCCAGTTGGGCACATAGTAAGACGTGTATTTCAAATATGATAAAAATGAAAAAGACTTATTTTATGACGATGGCAATGATGGCATGCCTGTCTTTGCCTGTGATGTTTACCTCGTGCGGTTCCGACCATGACGATGGTGCAGAAGCTATCAACACCGAAAACTCTGTGGTAAGAATGGAACTGTCCTTGTCAGGAGATTATGCCAAGTTCAATCCTTATGTGTCGTTCCATGCCTGGGACTTGAGGGGAAAAGGTATGGACATGCACACTTCGGTTGGCACTGACGTAAACATGGTGTGGGATCAGATTTACGAAAACGCCCCTTTTTCTTCCGCATCTGCACAGATCAAAGGCTCGTATTCGGCTTTCAACGCAACACTTATACTTTCCAACTCCGATGGTCAGGAAGGAATGGTTATGGTACGTGCCAAGGTGTACAAAGACGAGAAGGTGATACGTGACCAAAGCATGGACATCACCATACTGCCTACCAATGGCACGATTAGTATTAGCTACGTTCCCGAAGAAGGTTTTACCAAGATAGATTAGAAGGGAGGCCAATGATGAAACAAGAAAACGACATAACGCCTTCTTCTGTCAAAGACAATAAGATTATCCTCTTTGCCAATCAGAAAGGAGGCGTGGGCAAGACCACCCTATGTGGCCTGTTTGCCAACTATCTCGCCGTCAATCAGCGTGTGCCTCTGCTTGTGATAGATGCCGACCCACAGCAAACCTTTTACGGACGACGAAAAGATGATCTCCGCCGAGAGCAAGCGGTGCCCTACAAGGTACAGTCTATGACCATCAAAAGTCCCGAAAGCACTCATGTCATTATGCAGAACATCAGGCTGCTGCCAGGAACGACGATGATAGACACACCCGGTAGCTTGACACAAGATGGTATGCTGCAGCTATTGATCAATGCCGACTACATTATCTGCCCTTACCACTACGACCTCAACACGATTGATTCCACTCGTGCCTTTATCCTTGCCGTGTTCCGTTTGCGCCAAGCCCATCCAGAGATTAAGGCACAGTTCATCTTCGTCTGCAACAAGCACGATGTGCGAGTAGGCAAAGGCAGTGAGCTGAAAGCATGGAAGATAGTAGATGAATACTTTCAGAAGTTTGGTATTCTCGCCCCTCGTGTAGGCAACTATGCCGATTTAGAACGGTATAACACAATAGGTAACAGTGATAAGGTGGATAAGCTGACCAAGCATAGTTTCGACTTCATCTACCATACAATCTATAATATTGAGAACGACAATGAATAAATACAAATCAGACATAGCTGATTCGGCTGCTAACATGATGCAGCTCCCCGACACCTTGGAAGGTATGCTTCAAGACATACATGGACAGAAGGAAGTCGAATCTCCAGTAACGGTAAGCAATGAGAGTGTTCCAGAACCTGTTCCTGCTGCCACAAAGAAACCTCAAAAGCAGAAGCAGAATAAGATGAATACTACTCCCGATAGTACCATCCCCTTGATTGACGGTGATGAACTTTGGGCATCTTTCTCAACCCTTTGTGAGCAAGAAGAACTGCTGCCCAAGACTGTAGGGAAAGACGGCAATGCAAGTTTCTGCAAGGTGGACAAGGACATACTCGCTACTTTTCGCAAGTATTCGGTAGGTGGATATAGCACCCAAACCCTTGTCAACGCCATCTTGCGCAGCTTTATATTGCACTATAAGAAGGAGTTCAATAAGTATAAAATCACAGAAAAGTCAGTGTTATAGATGTTAGCCAGATACTTTCGACACATTGGAATTAAGTTCGTTTCGAAGCTGCTGAAATGGTTCTTGGTGGCCGTGATTGGTTATCTCGCATGGGTAAGCATCATCAGTAGCCAACAGAAATCAAGAGGCAAGCATTTGTTGCAGCAAGGTGAACAACTATACAAAGAGTCGAAGAACGTATCAAAGCCATAATGTCAAACCCCAAAAATGAAAAGCTATGAGTAGAACCGCATCAATATGGAACGACGACAAGATCCACTTCTTGGTCGAGCATTACGCCCACATAAGCAATCGTAAATTGGCAGACACCTTAGGTGTGTCAGTTCCATCTATCAAGACCAAGTCACGTGAGTTGGGATTGTCGAAAACATGTGCCAGACGCAAGATTTTCCCTTCTATCGAAGCCAACATACTAAGGATGAGTGAAAATAACTCCTATCGAACAGTAGCCGACAAGCTCAATGTCTCCGTTACCTCGGTACATTTTGTCGTCAATGATGCTGCCGCCAATGGCTATCAGAAAAGAACCAAAGAAGAAACAAGCAAGATGATTTCAGAAACAAGAGTACGCCTTATCAAGAAGGAACGTGCAAGAGCAATATTCGGTATGGACCAGAAAACGAAACTCAAACTCTTCCCGAACAAGAAGAAATACCGTCTGCGTGAACGCCTGAAAAGATGCAGGTATGACGTGGAGCGCAATGACACCGATGTGTATATTGACGATGAGACACGCCGTCACGCCAACATCGAAGCAGAAGCACAGAAAGAGGGCTTCAGGATATTCAAGCCCACAGTGGAGTATTACCCCATAGACTTCCTATCGGAGAATGGAGCTGCAGAGGAGCAAATCTTTGCAGAGCTAAAAAGAATGAACATCAACGGTTAACATCAACATCACTTAAAATAAACAATTTATGTCACAATGCAAAGGAAAAGTCATCGCCATTGGCGAGATCAAGACAGGTGAAAGTCAACGTGGTAAGTGGGCTTCCCAACAGTGGGTTGTCGAGGAACAAGGACAGCAATATCCAGAACACTGGGTGCTCGAAACTTTCGGCGAAGACAATATCCATAAGTTTGACCTCCATGTCGGCGACATGGTAGAGGTAAGATACACAGCACGTTCCACAGAGAAGAATGGCAGCTACTATCCCTCCAACCGTCCTTGGGAGGTCGTGAAAGAGCAACAGCCAGCATAATCCTGCTGACAAACACTATCAAGAGATACGGACAGCATTCGTTTGTTGCCCGTATTTCTTTTGTTACACTAAGTGGATAAAAACCACCAAGAACCACATCAAAAGCAATTCACAAGAAAGTTTTTCACCCTAAGCGTTACATTCATTTTCGCTGTATTGTTATATCCATTACCAAATCCATACATTTGTAACCGTTTTCGCAAAGTCCTTTATTTGTACTTTGAAATTTTGCGAAAGCTCAGAAACCTAAAAATTTTACGTGTATGTTTGGTACTTTCATGACCATTATAATCATCGGGTATGTAGGCTACTACGGCTATAACATCATTCATGATCTCTACTTCGATAAGACTGGAGAGGTCGTTGCCACGGCCAGCGTCGAAGAGCAGGAGGTGGATATAAAGGATGAGCTTGGCAGCTTTACCCAGTTTGATGCCGATGAAGACAGAAAGGTAGCAGAGCAAAAGCGGAAAGCCAAGGAAGCACAAGAAAAGGCAGAGAAAGAGAATGGCTCAGCTTTCTCTCAAAAATCATCACGTCGTAATGATGACGATAGCACCACCATGACAGGAGGTGTGGAAGCTGATGATGTACAAGGTCTTGTCGATTCGTTGGAAAAAAAGGGACCAGACTCCGATTTTGACATTGTAGCAAGAGCCTTATCGCCTAGCAGAGCTTAGCTTTTTCATTTTTAATACATCATAGGTTCAAAGCCGTCCAGCGCAGCGTCCTGTTGTATGGGAACTGCCGAAAGGCTTCTTGTCGCTGTACTTTAATTCGAAATAAATAATCCAACAAAATTAAATGTTTCAATTAAAGCAAGTAATCAATTCTGCTAAGAAGTTAGCTTTTAGATGTCAGGACACCATCAAGCGTTACTGCGCCCTGTTTGTCCTTGGCTTTATGTACGGAATGCAAGCCTATGCCCAAGGTGCAGGTGGTTTCTCGAAGGCCACACAAGAAATCTCGACCTATTCCGGTCCCGTACAGAAACTCATGTATGCCATCGCAGCAGTGATAGCATTGGTCGGTGCGTTCAATGTATATTTCAAGATGCAGAATGGTGATCAGGATGTAAAGAAGACCATCATGATGACCATTGGAGGTTGTGTGGCTATGGTTGCCATGTCAACCGCTCTCCCCTTGTTTTTCAAGTAAAAAAGCTGGAAAGATATACCCGATATAGATTCTTAGTAAGGTCTATATCTGGATATATTATTTACGCTGAAATATACTAACAGAATATGGGAAATATAGTCAGTTATCCAGTATTCAAAGGTCTGCAAAAGCCACTGGAGTTTATGGGAATACGAGGCAAGTTCATCTATTATGCAGCAGGTACCTTCCTCTTCGGGTTTATCGGCTTCCTCGTATTCAATATTATCTTAGGATTTTTCGCAGGATTGATAGCTTTGGCTGTCATTGCAGGTACTGGCATCATCTCCATCTTTATCAAACAGAAACTCGGTTTACATTCAAAACAACGATACAAGGGCATCATTCATTATACAGGCTTATTTGACTATTGATTATGGGCAAGAAGAAAGAGCGACCATTTGACAAACTATACGCAGAACTTGAAGACATCAAAGACGCTCGTGGCAACTTGATGAATACCGTTCTTTTCTCCAAGAATGGCAACTGGTCTGTTATCATCGAGATCGAGAATCCTGTGCAGCAGTATTGCACTGATGCCGATCTGTATTATGGTTACGCCGACATTCTTAGCAATATCATCCAGACATTAGGGGAAGGCTATTGCCTCCAGAAGCAAGACATATTCTGTAGGCAGGGCTACGACCATGAGGTGAACGCCGACATGAGTTTCCTGTATCAGTCCTACTTCCGTTACTTCAAAGGTCGCGAATACACCAATATCCGCACCTTCCTCATTATCACCCAAGAGTTTAAGCAGAGTTCATTCGTCAAATACGATCCGAAAGCATGGCTCGACTTTCATTCCAAAGTGGGCAAGGTTATCAATATCCTGTCGGAGAAGAACATCCCTCACTACAAGTTAAGCAAGAAGGAAGTGGCAGAGTACGTCCATCGTTTTCTTGCGTTCGACTTTAAGCCCCATCCCTTCTCACTCAACAACATGAATGTTACCGACGAGTATATCAAAACAGGTGAGCGAGCCATCAAGTCATTTTCGCTGGTCAATATCGACACCATCGACCTGCCCACCTTTATCCGTCCGTTTAACACGATGGCGGTCAATGGCTTCAACATAGCCACTGACCTTCTGTCGTTTCTTGCCGACATACCTTATACCGATTGTGTCATTTACAATCAGGTGATACAGATACCCCAGCAGCGTCCGCTGATGCGCAAGTTGCAGGGTAAGGCTAAACGCCACGACTCGATGCCCGATCCGAGCAACAAGATTGCCAAAGCCGACATCGACCTTGTACTGGACTTACTGGCCAAGGAAAGTCAGTTGCTTGTCTATACCAACTTCAACATCATTACTTCGAGTCCGCTTGCCAAGGTCAATGCCGTCACTTCTTATCTGGGAACTAAGCTCTACGATTGTGGCATTATGCCATCAAAGGCTTGCTATAACCAGTTGGAGCTGTTTGTCAATTCCTTCCCCGGTATGTCCTATTCATTCAACAAAGAGTATGACCTCTTCTTGACACTGGCAGATGCTGCCCTTTGTCTAATGTATAAGGAACACATGAAGCATAGCGAGGAATCAAGGCTTAACGTCTATTACACCGACCGTCAGGGCATACCAGTATCAATCGACATTACAGGCAAGGAAGGCAAGATTAAGTTTACCGACAATGCCAATTTCTTCTGTTTGGGTCCGAGTGGTAGTGGCAAGAGCTTCCACATGAACTCTGTTGTTGCACAGTTGCTGATGCAAGACACCGACGTTGTGATGATTGACACTGGTGATAGCTATGAAGGTATCAGCCATTATTTCCATGGAACCTATATCGCATACAGCAAGAAGAAGCCTATCTCGATGAACCCTTTCAGCATTACACCTGATGAGTATAATCTGAACTTCGGAGAAAAGAAGCAGTTTCTTAAATCACTTATCTTCCTTATCTTCAATGGTAATGAAGAGCCAACAAAGATAGAGGATAAAATCATCAATCAGACACTTGTCGAATACTATGACGAATACTTCAACCCCTTTGATAAATTCTCTGATAAGGATAGAGAGCGACTACGTGAACGTCTGATGCTGGAAGACAAGAAGAATGGCGAGTACGAAAAGTACGAAGAGAAATTGGAGGAAAAGTACGGCGACGATTACACTATCAGCGAACTGGAGGAAAATGCAACTTCTACCCCCCAGGCTGATTCAATAGAACACAACAGTGCAAACAACGCTGATGGTGAACTGGATTTCACCAAAGAAGAGAAAGATCATCATGCCAAGATTGTCCGCCAAGTGAGCAAGTTGCGTAATGTCATCAACGACAAAGCTGCGTCTGATGGTGAGAAAGAAAACGCCAATAGACAGCTTGTTCGCTTGATGCCCGAACTCATAGAGGGCAAATATCTTATGCGTATTGAGAAGAAGATTGACAAGATAGAAAAGCAACGCAAGAAGCTGAATGTGAAAAACCTGTCTTTCAATAGTTACTATGAGTTTGCGCTGGAACGCATACCACAAATCATGGCCGAGAAGAAGATAGACTTCGACATAGATAATTTTGCTGCCATACTGGAGCAATTCTATAAAGGTGGCGAACTGGAGCATACGCTTAACAACGATCTCGATAAATCTCTGTTCGATGAAAAGTTTATCGTCTTTGAGATTGACAAGATTAAGGACGACCCCATACTTTTCCCTATTGTCGTACTGATTATCATGGACGTATTCTTGCAGAAGATGCGACTAAAGAAGGGCCGCAAGGCACTGATCATCGAGGAAGCATGGAAAGCGATTTCTTCTCCTACGATGGCAGGTTACATCAAGTACCTCTACAAGACCGTGCGCAAGTTCAACGGTATTGCTGGAGTTGTCACCCAGGAGCTGAATGACGTGATTGATTCGCCCATCGTTAAAGAAGCCATCATCAACAACTCTGATGTAAAGATACTATTGGATCAGAGCAAATTCAAAGACCGATACGGTGATATATCAGCTATCCTCGGCTTGACAGAAGTGCAGAAGCAGCAGATATTCACTGTCAATGCCTTACCTCCCAAAGAAGGCATACCTTATCACAAGGAAGTATGGATAAGCCGTGGTCAGTATTCTGATGTGTATTCAGTAGAGGTGCCACCAGAATGGTATTGGGCGTTTACCACTGAACGTGTAGAAAAAGAAGCCTTGAAGATATATGAGCGAGCCTTTAATGACGATATTGAGCAAGCCATTACTCATATCGAGGAAGACCGCAAAAAAATGAATATGGGGCGTTACTTTGATTTCGCCGTACTTGTCAATAAACATCAAAACATCATGAGCTTATGGGAAAGATAAGAAAAGCGGCACTGGTTATAGCAGCTTTGTTGCTTTCCACCCATTCCACCAATGCTTGGGTTCGGGTTGTCTATGACATCAATAGCACCGCAGCCGTGGGTGCCAATACTGCATTTCAGAAAATCATAGAGGACAGGCATAATGCACGGCTCGACTCTATCCGCTCCAAACAAGCCAAGATTATGTCCTACACAGCCTCCATGCAGACCATCAAGGAACTTTACCGAATGTCGATGCAGAACGTCAGCGGCTTCGGTGAGGAGTCAGCTTATTACAAGCAGATGGCAGAGAACTTCCTGCAAGTGCCAGGCAACACGGCAAGAGCTGTGAAGGCAATCAACAGGTGTCCCGGCATCAACTATGTGAATAGCCTGAATGAGATTGTAAACATCCAAGCAGAAGTGGTTGGACTCATAGAAGACTTTGTAGATATAGTGAACAATGGCAAAGTAAATCTGTCTGCATTTACCAGTGGGAAAAGCAATGATAAGTTGTCGGCACTGCTTAAAAATGCACACTTGGGAAAGGGCGATGGCTACAATTTTCTCGATCGTTACGAACGGCTTACCTTAGCAAACAAGTTGCTTAGTCATATAGTCGATATTAACACACACCTCCAGCAGATTGAGTATATCTGCGAGTATTGCCGTACTTTCAGCAATTTCATGTACTCTATCGATCCCCTGACGTGGGCCTCATTTTTCGATGGAAAAGCAATGGTAGAGTCTGTAGTGAATGATTGGAAATATCAAACCAGAACATAACCAGAATCAACATATCTGATAAAACTAACGCTTATGAAAAGGATCCTCATATTGCTATTGTTGCTCATCGGTTGTTTTTCTACAACCAGTGCAGTCATCGTTGGCCCAGACGATCTGCCTACGATTTCTGCACTTATATCGCTCCACAAGGCAATGGCCAAAGCAGAAGAAGCATCGGTCAAGCAAGTTGGCGTTAGCTATGGAGAACAACAGATAGCGACTAACAATGCGTCAAAATTCAATGAGCTGCGTACAACACTCAATACCAAACTCAACAATGCGCATCAATGGGTAATACTGTCTGCTGCTATATCCAAGACGACTTTGGACGTAGGTAATACGACCAAGGAGTATGTCCAATTTGTGGACTTGACACGAAAGAACCTCTTTCGCAAACCGCAGATAGCATGGTATTTTGCAGAAGCCAACTACAATGTTAGCAAGCGAGTGTCCTTGCTAAAGAAGTCAGTTGCCCTTTTGGTTGCCTCTGAAACTAATATCCTCAAAGCCTCTTTGAATGAGCGAATCGACATAATTTATGATATTCAGGATCAGATTGCAGTAATTCACGGCATCATCAGCCAAGCATTATTCTGGAGTAGATGTGTCGATATTGGCGGCTTCAAATACGATTATGTTTGGGACATCCTCAATAGTGATGTGTACGAAAGCATCGCCAATGACCTCATTGGTAAGTGGAAACAAAATCTTAATGCAGTATGAAGAGACCTATTATATTAATGTGTACCCTGTTACTCCCTACGGTTTTGTTAGCGCAGGTACCAACAAAAGACAAACAGAAGGAACATCAAATTCGCTCAATGGAGCAAGGGCACTGGGACTTCTCCCCTGATTGGTGGTACTATTTTCTACACAAGAATTATAGTGGTGCCTATACCAAATGGGAATGGCATGGGTTAAAGTCCGGCTTACGTGTCCACTTTGATGAAAGTAGATCTAACGTCAAAACAGTAGGTCCAAGGCGTGAGGCCCAGTTAGCCACACTGCTGTTGAAGCAAAAGATCGTTGAAACCGAGCGCAAGAAGATAGAAGAACTCAACAAAGAAGAGATTGCACGTGCAGCAGACCGTAATGTCGATTTGATGTACGGTAAATACCAAGATCTGTTTTCTGATATGCAATCTTCTATCACCGAAGGACTTACCTATTGTCTGATTAAGAGCAAGGGAAAAATAGCAAAGAGTGTCAGAACACTCACCGAAAGAAACGAGGTAATCACCTCAAACATAGCCTATCTCCGCAAGACAGGTGTGGGTTATGAACTTGAAAATGTCAAAAGGGAGAAAGGCTTTGTCCAAGCCAAAAAGGACATGGAAGAATTAGTGAAGAAGGTGGCCTCGCTTGCCCGACTTGCCAAAGCATATTATTAAAACCGAAATAGAACTGATTATGACAGACTTACTGTTGAACATCAATATGACCTTATCCATCTTCATCGATCAGCTGTTGACTATGGGACTGCCAGTAATCGACGAGAATCTGGCAAGGCTAATGAACGAAATGAAGAATCCTCCGACCGCAGGACTTTTCATCAAGATGGTCAGTGTTGCCAAGACACTTGGTATCAGTCTGGCCCTTTGTGTAGGCTCCTACGAGTGCTGGGTGATGATATTGGGTCGTCGTGGTATGGACGTGATGAAGATAGCACGGATTATAGGACTGGCAATGTGCATCGGTTTCTCTTCCACTATTTGCGATGCCCTTTCTGTGCCAGGAAACTGGTTGGAGGGCGAGACGCAACAGATGGCAACGAACAAAAACCGAGAGGTAGCGGCACTCGAAAGAGCAGTGGCTACCAAACAACAAGAATATATCGACTCCATACGAAGCCAACAAGCTAAGCAGGAGGAACAGAAGGCGGCACAAGATGCTGCAACCGAGGACGGCTTGCTTGATAAAATACAACATAGTGTAGAGAACATTGGCATCAGCATACAGAATTACGCCAAACAAGCCGCTGTACTTGTGGAAACGAAGATCAGCGAGTGGGCTAACGACATTATCCGCTTTATAGGTGAAATCATCTTCCAGATGACCTATTACGGTATGTTGCTTGGACAGCGTATCTTCCTAAGCATACTCAAACTATTCTGCCCTATATCTTTTGCTTTGTCCATCGTTCCGCCTTGGCGAAATGCGTGGTCGCAGTGGATCTCGAAATATCTGACCATATCGCTTTGGGGCTTTGTGGTCTATCTCATTGTGTATTATGTTGATTATCTGATTATGTTCTATCTCGAATCAGACCTGACAGCCTACAACAAGCTCCTGCATAACGCTGCTTCATGGGATAACATTGGGGCATTGGGTATGCAAGCTATTGGCACCACCTGTATGTATGTGGTGGGTATGCTTGCTGGAGCAAAGGTGTTGAGTATGGTGCCAGAAGTCTGCTCTTGGCTTATCCCCGGAGGTGTATCATCTAGCGCAGGCTCTGCTGCAAGCGGTGTTGCAACAGCTGCTGGAATGGCTGGTGTTGGTGCCGCTGCTTCTGCCGTCGGTGCTGCAGGAGGTGCGGTTGCCGGTGGTACGTTAGGTGCTACTGGTATCGCTGGTGGATATAGCCAAAATAGAGGTGATGGAATGTCTGTAACAAGTTCCGTGGTGAGCAGTATTAAAAGCAACACTACTTTGGGTCAAGCCTATTCCGGTGGTGCTAACAATGCGAGAGCCTACAACAACGTCGGCAAAAATGATGAGAATTATAAACGTAAAGATAAACAATAGAATATGCTCATACAAAGCTTAGAACGAAAAACAAGGCTCGCCCTGATGACCGTGTTGTTCACGATTGTGGGTAATGTGGTTATCTGTGGTATGCTCATAGCCTATGGTGCCAAAGTGCTTTCAGAAGAACGTAATCAGGTGTATGTTCTTGATGGAGATATACCCTTTCTGGCACAGCGCAGTCAGGAAGAAGCCAACTTTGTGATGGAGGCGAAGGCACACATTCAGCTTTTCCACCAATACTTCTTCACCTTACCTCCTGATGATGACTACATCAAATGGACGCTTGGCAAGGCGATGTATATGGCCGATGGTACTGCAATCAAGCAGAAGGAAGCCATGGAAGAAAATGGTTTTTTCTCTGATATAGTATCTTCGTCTGCCACCTGTACGATTATGTGCGACAGCATCAAGCTCGATGAACATAGCAGAAAGTTTACTTACTATGGCACCCAGAGTATTCGTCGCCGCACCAAGAAGATAAGGCGTACACTGATTACGACTGGAGCATTGGAGAATGTGCCGAGAACTCAGAATAATCCGCATGGTTTGCTAATCACCCATTGGCGAACCTTAAAGAATATTGACCTCGAATATTAGTGATATGAAGACAAAAAAAGTAAAGAAAGACCTGCCCCGATACAAGCGGCAGATTCGATATGCTTGTTGGCGTATTTCCAAATACTGGAGGGTAAGAAACAAGGTAGAGAAGTGTAACCAGTGGGCATCAGACAATGGGAAGACCTTTTTCGCACTGGTAGTGGGAACACTTGTGTTTGCCTCTGTCGCCACCTTTATCTCGATACTCTATGATTTGACGAAGGCTTCCACTGTCAAAGAGCAGACTGATTTTAGTGGCAGGACAGAGAAGATAGAGAATATCCAACCCATGATGAATGGTCTAAGGCAGATAGAGGAAACCAAGAAGAGTGAGAAGTTGGAGCTCAAACAGCTTACCGACAAGGGAGTGGCCATACACAAGGAGTTGGATTCTCTCCTTACCATCGGTGAGAAAAGTCACGAAGACTCTATCCGCATCATACAGGATTATCACCAACTACAACACATCGTTAATTTTCTAAAGAAGCGTAAAGAATGAAGAAGTTGAATTTGAAGCAGCCAAAATACATCTTTCCCCTCGTTGTTTTCCTGCCATTGACCTTTCTTGCCTACGAGGTGTCTGGCATCTTTGATGGCAACCGCACCAGCTCGACTAAAGTAGCTACCGACTCGCTCAACATGGAGCTGCCCGATGCAGAGAATGAAGGTATGAAAGATAAGATGGCTGGCATGGAAGATCGCGATATGGATGAAGACGGCTATTCGGCAGTCGATGGACTCGGCGACGAAGAAGGGAAACACGACTCGCTGGGCAATGGATATAGTGAGAGTGAAATGGATCAGATCGACAAAGACAATGCCGAGCGCAAAGCCCAACAAAAAGCACAGGAAGAAATGGAACGCAGCCTTGCTGAATCCAGAAAACATATCAACTCTTATGCTGGAGGTGGTTATGGTGGCAGCAGCCATGCTGCAAGAGGAAGCAGCCGTCGTGACGAACTCGATGACTATGCCAAGGAACTTGAATACATTCAGAAGCGAAGTCGTGCAGCACAGCGAGCCATCGATGAAGGCAATGGCAACTACAGCGGTTATGGTGGTTATGATGGTTATGGGAACAATGAAGACCCTTATGCTGCAGGTTATGCCAATAGCAATCGTTCCACTCGCACAACAAGAGGGAAAGTGAAGAGAGAAAGCGAGAAAGTGCAGACGGTGGAAAAAGTGAACAGCCCTAATGCCGATCGCTTCAATACGGTATCTGCCAACAAGAATGTAGATGCTCCACTCATCAAAGCAATGATTGACAAGACGACCAAAGCCCATGAGGGTACAAGGCTTCGTTTCAAGTTACTCGATGATGTAACCATCAACAAGGTACTCTTGAAAAAGGGCACCTACCTCTATGGACTGGTAACTGGTTTCGGGCAACAGCGTGTCAAAGCCAACATCACGAGTATTCTTGTGGGCAGCAAGTTTATCAAAGTCAATCTGTCGGTCTATGACAACGATGGCATGGAAGGTTTCTATGTACCAGAGTCGGCTTTCCGTGACTTGATGAAAGAGGCTGGCTCGCAAGCCATGCAGCAGAATATGCAATTCGGCAACAACTACGGATCGACGCTAAACAGTGAATCGGTGGCCTTGCAAGCCTTGCAGAATATCTATCAGTCGGCCAGTAGTGCCGTATCTGCCAATATGCGCAAGAACCGTGCTCGCATCAAGTACAACACCATCGTATATCTCATCAATACGTCCTTAGACGAAGAACGATAAAGGCTTATTAAAGATACAAATAAATAGTAAAGCACAATGAAATACATAGTAATTACCCTGTTAGCAATACTGATTGGTACTCCGATGAAGGCGCAAAAGAAGTATCGTGACATCGTTCCTGATACAGCCAAAGTACATTATATCCATCGTGAGAGCATGGACGATGCTTATATCTTCGATGGTAGTCTCCATAAGAACACCGTCTATGTCAATGAGCAGGTAACAACACATATCATTATGCCAGAGAATATCAAGCTCGTAGATATTTCCACCAATAGCATCATTGGCAACCAATGTGCTGAAAACATCGTCCGCATCAAACCTGCTGGTAGAATGTACGATCATGAATTGGCTGGCACCATGACGGTGATTGGTGAACGACACATAGCCCAGTTTAATGTGGTCTATGTCAAAGGCCCGGCTCGTGCCAATTCAATCTTCAACATCGACATCAAGGACACCAAGCGTTACAACAACCCCGATGTGCTGATGCCCGAAGCAGATATGGCTCGCTTTGCATGGGCGATATACGGTATGCCAGCAAAGTTTCACAACATACATTATAAAAGGTATGGCATCAAAGCCGTGGTCAATAACATCTATGCTATCGACGACTACTTCTTCATTGATTTCTCGCTCTACAATAATACCAACATCAAGTTTGACATAGATGAGATACGTGTGAAGCTGACCGACAAAAAGGAAAGCAAAGCTACGAACACACAGACCATCGAACTCACACCTACTTATATGCTCAACAAGACCAATTCGTTTAAGAAGGGCTATCGTAATGTGTTGGTGCTAAACAAGCTCACCTTCCCAGACGAGAAAATCCTGAACTTAGAAATTTCCGAGAATCAGATTTCGGGACGAGTAGTCTATATCCCTATCGAGTATTCCGATATTCTTCATGCCGATGGCTTTGACGAAAACCTGATGAATAGCCTTTCAAGAACTAACCATTAAGGAGAAACGCAATGAAAAGAATACTATTATCCCTTGTATTGAGCATTTTGCTCATGCCGAGAGCCTATGCTGGCGACGGCGATCAGTTCTTTACGTTCAACGCAGGACTACTGTTTCAGAACACTCTCAATACCACTTTTGGCTATGAGAAAGAGCTGCCTTACGACAATGCCCTTGAACTTTTCGGCGAGGCTGGTAACCGATGGGAACGTGACCCGGAGTGTGGTAAGGTGTGTTCCAAATCGTTTTGGAAACACTACTACTGGAACGGTGGCATCGTGTATAAAAAGAGTTTGATACGTTGGAAGAACTCTACTTTACGGCTCGACGTTGGTCCTGTGGCAGGTGCATATCGTGGAGACTATTTCTTTGGGGCAGAAGGTAGCCTCGAATACAATTACACATTGGCAAGCGGTTGGAAGCTAACCCTCAAACAGAAAAACAATGTCAGCTTTATGCACGGAGACTCTTTCCGCAATGGTTTGACTATTGGTATCAAGATTCCACTCTAAACAACAAGACGTTATGAAAATCAATATAAAGTTTCATTCAATCCTTTGGGTGGTAGCAGCCGTGTTACTATCCTTTCACATAGTTTCCTGTTCTGAACATATCGAAGACTGGCAGGGCAATGTAGCCACTGGCTCCATCTTGCTCTCTGATAACAGCATTGTATCGAGTAGAGGATATGATGCGAGCCGCATGACGGCCGTGGGAGTCGTGATTGGCACAAGAGCTGATAGCATCTGGGTGGTATCGACCAAGAACTTAGGACAATATGCTTATCTCGACACTCTGATGTCGGTCGCCAACGTGTCGGCTGACGAGAACACACTCTGTGGTATTGATAACACCTCGGCCATACTCAAATCAGAACGGAAAAGTCCTGCCGTAGGTGCCATAACGAATTATACATCTTCGGTTAAAGGCTGGGCATTGCCCTCCATTGGCGAATTGAGAATGTTATCAGCCAATATAGGAACCATTGAGAAAGTGATGAAGACGATCGGTAGCGATGTCTTTCTAACAGTCCCTTATCTTAGTTCTACACAAGACGGCTCATCTTCACAGACCGAAGAGCTGTATGTCAAATGTATCTCCCTACATTCAGGTTATATCTCATCTATCCTGAAAACGGATTCAGCGCAGGTGCGCCCGATATTGAGAATGAAAAGGAACTAATCCGACTGCTTATCCCTTGATATGGCAACAGAAGAGACAAAAGAGCAGCAACAGATATACAACATCTTTCGAAGCTGCATCTACTTGATTTTGATATTTGAGCTAATAGTTAATCTACCCATAGAGTCCACAGACCCTATTACCAAATTCTTCATATCCTTCCTCTATAAACTTAAACTCTTTAACAGCGTTATCGGGTGTAAGTTTATGGAGCTGGTGTGTATCGGTGTTACCTGCATCGGCACCAAGGCACGAAAGGAATTGAAATTCAATATGAAGACAATGGTCATCTATCCGCTGTCCATTGGCTTCTACCTTGTGGTGACAAGTGTACTGGTGCATAAAGATATGTGGGGAGGTACATTGCTGGGCTTCCCTACCAACCGAATGATCTATGCAGCATGTTCTGTTATTGGTATCATGCTCATTCATCAAGGGCTTGATGCTATCAGCAAATACTTTAACCACAAGCTCGGCGACGACCGTTTTAATTTCGAGAACGAAAGTTTTCAGCAGATGGAAGAGAAGGTGGAAAACGAATACTCCGTCAATATCCCGATGATCTACTATTTCAAGAAGCGTATGAAGAAAGGTTGGATCAACATCATCAACCCCTTCCGTGCTACGCTCGTCTTGGGTACGCCCGGTTCTGGTAAGTCATTCGGCATCATCGACCCATTCATCAGACAACACAGTGCCAAGGGATTTACCATAATGGTTTACGACTACAAGTTTCCTACACTTGCCAAGACCCTATTGTATCAGTACTGTAAGAACAAAAAATATGGTCATATGCCAGACAACTGCGATTTCCATATCATCAACTTTGCCAATGTACGGTATTCTAACCGCATCAATCCCATCCAAAAGAAGTATATCCCCGATCTTGCCGCTGCATCAGAGACCGCTGCAACGCTTCTGGAATCACTCAACAAAGGAGGCGGTGACAAGAAAGGTGGCTCGGAGGCATTCTTTAAGAACGCTTCCGAGAACTTCCTTGCAGCCATCATCTACTTCTTTGTCAACTTCCACCCAACAGGCTTTTTGAAGGGCAAGAAACTCAAACGGTTCTTCCGATATAGCAAGACCATCACCATCGACAAGATTGAAGAAGGTGTGTTGCAGCTTGTTTACAAGCAATGGACAGACTATGCTGGCATCAATGAGAAGGGCGAAGTTGTCCTTGACTTCAACAATGAGGAAATGGTAAATATGTCCATCGACGATAATGGGATGTTCGTCGAATTGGAAGGCTTCTCTTATGTCGATTCAGACGGCTGTCTTGTAAACATCTTAGAGACATGGTATGAGGACAAAAAGGGAAACAAAGTTGTCCCCGATACCCGAACTGGCGAGTTTTCGGATATGGCACATGTGCTGCAATTTCTCAACAAGTCGTACAACGATATCTTTAAGATTCTGATGAGCGACCGTGCCATTAAGCCTCTGATGGCTCCTTTCGAGTCTGCTTTCAAGAATAAGGCTATGGATCAGCTCGAAGGCATGGTGGGTACACTGCGTGTGGCTGCAGGTCGTCTGGCGACACAAGAGGCCTATTGGGTGTTCACTGGCGATGACTTCGACCTAAAAATCTCTGATCGTGAGCACCCCAGCTATCTGGTTATTGCCAACGACCCGGAGAAGGAACAGGTGATTGGCTCCCTCAACGCACTTATCCTGAACCGACTAGTAATGAAAATCAACAGCAAGCATAACTATCCCTGTAGTTTGATCATCGATGAGCTGCCAACGCTTTACTTTCACAAGATTGACCGCCTGATTGGTACGGCTCGAAGCAATAAGGTGTCCGTCACCTTGGGATTTCAGGAGTTGCCACAGCTCGAAGCCGACTATGGTAAGGTGGGTATGCAGAAGATATTATCTACTTGTGGAAATATCTTCATGGGTGCCGCTCGCAACAAGGAAACTCTGGAGTGGGCACAGAACGATGTGTTTGGCAAAGTAAAGCAGACGAGCAAATCTATCTCTATCAACGACCAGAAGGTTTCCACCTCTATCTCCGAAAGAATGGATAACCTTGTTCCTGCCGCCAAGATAGCAGACATGGCTACAGGTTGGCTGGCTGGACAGGTGGCGAGAGACTTTACGCCGACCCCTGATGGAGCGATGAACACCTTTGAGATTGAGAACTCAGCCGAGTTTAAGACCTCGAAGTATTTCTGTAAGACCAACTTCGACATGAAGAAAATCAAGTTGGAAGAAGAAATGTACGAGGATATTCCACCGCTCTACGACTTCGGTACAGATCGCAACATGGAGATTATTCTTAGCCGAAACTTCATGGGTGTGGAGACAGATATTGAAAATATGATCGAGGAACTTCTACCCAAAGGAGTGAATGTGCAATCATAGACGTTGAAGATATTTATGAAAAGCGATAATAGCATAACACGTATTGGAGGTATTGGCGAGCGACTAAAAAATGTTCGCCAATATCTTATTATGACCCAACAACAGGTAGCCGAAGCAACAGGCTTGCCAGTCATTACTATCTCGAAGATAGAACATGACAAGGTAGTAAACTCCGATTCCTTTATCCAGATACTTCATTTCTATGCCAACTATATTTCTGTGGACTATCTTTTGGCCAAAGACTTCAAGATTGCCGATGCCGACCACTATACCAAATCTTTCTCGCTCAACACAATCGTAAAAGCCAAACTTGAACTGATTAAAGAACAGATAACGAAAGAGTTGGAAAACACTCAAATGGGTTTTGTGCAGAAAGTGTCTGAAACCATCAATTTGCTTTAAGCAATAATGACGATGATGCCTATACAAAGATGAAAAGATTTTGTATCTTTGATATGTGAACCTATCACTGATGTTTCACTAAAATCTGAATTTATGATAGTTGCTTTGGCTGCATACATTGGTTATTGCATTGGTTTCTTTATAATACAAGTGGTGTTTAGGACGCTTTTACTTATGGGTATGGCTCTATTTGTCATGCTAAAGTATAGCGTGAAGATGATAGTCTGGACGGGGAAACTCCTTGGCATCATAGCATCTTTGGTCTATACCAAGGCCTATCTCTTGTATCAGAGCCGATTTAAGGCACAAGAAGAGCGTGCTTTCGTAAGATAAATCGTAGAAATATAACCGTTCACTAAGTGGATAATAATGTTTTCAAGATGCGTATTAGGACCACCGATACGACAGAATATGATAGAAAATTCAAGGGAAACAAGTGCCAACCTGTTTCCCTTTTTCTATATTTGTTCACCAAAAATCACAAAGAACCGCTGATGCTCTTCACCTTATATAGGTAGTTTGGATCCTCCGCATAACCTATACGCTGGAGAAAGCGGAAATAGTCTCCGCCTTTGTATTTGTACTGCACATAATCTTTGTATGCCTTTACCGACTCTTCCCAATTATTGAAGCGGTAATAACTCCCTTCGTTTGGTTTCCGAAGCCCAAACAGATTGTTATAATTCAGGCATACATTCGAGGTGAAATAGCCTGTTTCAAGCAATGCTTGTGCCACTACGATCTTCGGAAAGGCAATGCCGTTTTTGTCCAATGCCTGATACAGATTGCTGATATTCAACTCCTTTGGAGGTCTTGTACCAAATCGCACATACGCTATTTTATCACGAAGCCCGGTGATATAGTTGTTCAGATAGGCAACAAAAGGCGCAGGGTTCAAGCTCTTTCCGTTTGCACTTATTTTTATATGCAAATGTGGACCAGTCGATTTGCCTGTATTTCCTGATATACCAACGATGGTACCGGCATACACTTTATCGTCCTCCCGAACTGTGATAGCAGACAAATGGCCATACAGACACTGAATATGCCCATAGTCGAGAATCACATGGTTGCCATATCCTTTCTTACTATATACTACCTTCTTGACTATGCCAGGCAACATCGAATAGACGTGCCGCATATTACATTCGAGGTCGATGCCATCGTGAAACGTCGAACACTTCTTAAAAGAGTCTTTGCGAAAGCCATAAAGAGAAGTCACACTGATAAAATCTAAGGGCAAGCATACGTCCATCCTTTCCTTGATTAAGCTAAACAACAAGCTATCCTTGATATTGACAAAGACAGGTATATCCTTTTCAATGGAAATCTCATGGCCATCGGTGGTAGTGAAGAAGTCTGTAGGAAGCTCGCTTTTATCATTGCTTTTCTCGTTCACTTTCACAGAGTCCTGATAAGCATAAAAGTAGTCTTCCTCTTGGCTTTTATGTTCCAACAATGGCTTTTGCAGTACCTCCTTTTCACGCATGATTGTATAGAATTGTGCCTTCATCTGGCAGGGATTTAGCAGCATGGCCGCACCCACAAATAACAACGATTTGACTTTCATCTTACAACAATTTTTCTTAAATTTGAATTAAAATTACAACAAAATATATTGATATGGCAATGCAAAATCGTTTTTTAGAAAGAGATATTCCATACGGAAAATTAGCCAAATTGGGTATCAGCAAAGAGGAAACACTCTCCATGCCTAAAGATTTGTTGGAGACGTTTTTAAGCGGCAAGGTAACACCACTTATTCAGGCTCATGTCAAATCGCAGAATGGGACTATGTACGAAATTCCACTAAAGTTACAGCTTATCCAAGACAGAGCTGGCGACATCAAGTTGATAACCTATCCTGTAAGAAAGGATATGGTGAGCGATATTGCACTAAACGATGACGAGCAAGAACGGCTTCGTAAGGGCGATACCATCAGAAAGGAAATCAAAGAAGATGGCGTGCGTCGTATGCAGTTTATCCAGATGGACAATGAGACAAAATCTTTGATCAAGCGCAACGTAAGCAATCTCCGACTGCCCGAGCAGATAGCCCAGATGGAGAAAATCAACGATATACAGTTGGGTGTGAATCAGAAGGAAGCCATCAAGGAGGGCAAGCCTATCGAACTCGAAGTGGGACATGAGAAGGTGTCTGTGGGTGTCGATCTGAAAGAGCCCCAAGGTTTCAAAGTGGTCAAAGGCGACATGAACGAATGGGACCGCCAACAGAAGATAAAATTCGACATGACCAATGAGGGCTTTATGGGCTATGTGCTCACCGACCAAAACCGTTGGCAGTACCAACAGGTAGTCGATAAGCTACAACATAAGAAGCTCAAACATGAGACAAAAGAAGAGCAGAAGCTCACCACTGGCATAAAGCTTTAGCCTCTATTATCTACTTATTGATACACTAAGAGTTCTACAACGAACTATACTTTAATCGTTCCCTTGATCGGGACACTTTACTACATTTACCTATTTAGTTGACAGTAGTCTTCTCGGTAGTCTTTAACATAATTCCCCAGTTTTAAAGACTGAATTTCAAGGAGCATAAGATGTTTGTTTTATGCCCAGAGAAGACTGTACCCTTGTCACGGGGAAATCCATCTTTACACACACTGCCTACCAAAGACATTTCTGTGTTTTTGGTAGGAGAAGCCACGTCTTAACATTGCTACCTGTTGGCAATGACTTAGGCAGAAGGCCCGGCTATGGCATCAGTCGTTCACTGACTACTGGTGCTATGGTCGGGCTTTTTGTGTCTGTAGGTTTTCTTCTCACATACTGCAACAAACTATGCTCTTCCCTTTACGGTCTGTTGGAATGTTCAAGGAATAGTTATCGCATCATCATTCAGCAGCAAAGGCCAGTCCATCAAGGTTCTAACGGACTCTGATTAGACCGTCGTTGCCATACGTTCAAACATATAATTCATATTACCAATGACAAGTGAAATAAATCCGTCGGTGAAGCAGGAAGGTGCCATTCGGGAAAAGCAGAAAGCTATGCCCGAAGAAAAGACTGCAAAAAAGTCAGAAGTGTATTACTCATCTGTTGCGTACTTGCAATTTGAAGAAGACACCCAAGTGTTAGCCAATCTACACAAGAAAGGTCATATCAATAAGCTCCTGAAAGAAGCCGCTAACTATGACCAGGGCGATGTCATCGAACTTGACAAGACCTTCAAATCGCCTCTGAAAAACAAAGGTGACGACCTTGTGAAGGAAGACAAAAGCTATGCGGTAGTCTATAATAACTCTGTTGGCGGCACCTATGAGGTGTATCGCAAAGTAAATGAACAGAACGTAAAAGAGAACATTGAGCGTTATGGGCTACCCGATAACGCCACCCAAGACGTAAAAGATCTTGCTCGTGTAGCAGAAAAGCAGCAACACAAAGTTTACCCAGCAGAGGAAGCTCCTTCGTCGCTATTGAAGCAATATGATTCTATGAAAGCAAAGCACCCTGATGCTATGCTACTCTTTCGTTCTGGCGACTTCTACATGATATATCGTGATGATGCCGTGAAAGCCTCGAAAGTGCTTAACCTATCTCTCACACAAAAGGCCAAGGGAATTGACACAGTGAGTTTTCCGCATCATGCCCTCGACACCTATCTCCCCAAACTTATCCGTGCAGGTGAGCGTGTGGCTATCTGCGATCAACTCGAAATGCCCCGAAAGGAGAAGGTAGAGCAAACGAAGTCTGACAAGGACCTGACCGATGCGAAGGAGCTGAGGGATCAGCTTGCAAACAGAATCGTAGAGACCGTAGGGAAAAACAATCATCATGCCTTTATGCTTCCCCTTTCCGATAAGGCCGTAAACGTGGAAACGACCAAGGGTGAATCCGTCGAACTGGCTAAGATGCAGGTGCTGCGTGGGCGTGTTACTTTCACGGACACAGATGGTAATAAGATTCAACTGCGAGACCTTAAACCAGATGCTATTCAGCAGCTCACCGAAAAGCTGCCAACGATTGCCAAAGACCATATAAACGGACTGCGAGCAAAGGAACCTCTTTCGCAACCTGCCCAGCAGTCAGCTTCTGTATCTACCTCTCCCCATACGGCTACTACCGATCAGCAACAGAAATTTATCGATGACATAAAGGCTGCAATGGGCAGCTCAAAGATGGTTGTACTCCCAGATTTCGGTACGAAGAAGGGTGTGGTAGCAGGTACCGACGAGGACAAGGGCATATCGCTAAACCGTGTTTATGCCTGGAATGACAATGTTTCGTTTGCAGGTTCGGTCACAGGTGATGATGCCAACAAGCGCAGATATTATCACCCAGAGAATATCCGCCCAGAGTTTTACGACTATCTCATTAGCGAGGTCAAACGTGCCGTTGCGCCACAACTCATCACAGAAAATGGGCAAAAGGTTACTTCTGCCAATATGTTTGAATCTCCCAAACACGAGGGTAAGTATTTCTTCTATGCCCGACTTGATGGCGTAGGCTTGCACCCCAAGGCGGTCAAAGAGGCAGACGTGGAAGCTTTTATGAAGCAGGACATATCGGTAACGGATATGTTTGCTAAGTATTATCCTACCAAGATGGCCAAGCAGCTTAGCAAGGAGGATTTCGATAACACAAAGCTCTCTGATGGTCGAGAATTAACCTCTTTCAGAGTCTATAAGCAGCGCAATGAAGACAAACCTCATTTCGGTGAATACCTCTTGTATGCCGAAATGGGAGATAAACGCTTTCATGCCACTCCACTCACTCACGAACAACTGGATATGTACTTCGACCGCACACAGAGCAAAGGTCAGCTTGCGGAAAAGGTCATCGGCGAGCAGCTACACTTAAAGTCGGCTTACGAGAAATACAAACTACCAGAGAATATCCCCACACCCGAAGTCCGAGTGCGTAAAGTGCCCGAAGGTTCATGGCTCATTTCTGCCAGCATAGCATACAAAGGGCAAACACCCGAAAGAAAACTATCAAACAACGATCTGTATTCTCTCTTCAAGACTAAGACGGCAACCAAGGAGCAGTTGGGGGCCAAGTATCTGATGGACGACATCAAGGAACTTGCCCACAATCATTCGGTAAACCGTACACTAGGTTTGAAGCGATAAGAGAAAGCCACACCATTGCGTGAAGATTCAACAACAGACCATATTTTCTTTAATCAATACCGCTGCCCGGCACGAAGCATGGGTGGCGGCAATTCTAACAAAACAATATTAAAAATGAAAAGAAAAACTTTTGAAGAGTTGGAACTACTCAAACAAGATGGACGCATCGGTTGGGTAGAGTACCTCCAGCAGAGTGAGTACAGCGAGAGTTACAGGCAATGGCTTGCAGACCGAGGAGCAGAGCCAGACGAGGACAATGCAGAACTATTCGTCGAGCAGACCGATGCCGCCTTTCTTGAAAGTCAGGACTTAATCTTGTAGGACTATGGCATATCAACATCAAAACAGCACGCAGTCGGCTGGCGATAGGGCCATAGAGAAGTTCACCGAAATGATGATCACCCGACTGGAAGAAGCAAAGGACAATGACTGGAAGCAAGGCTGGATCGGTGGTCAGGGCTTTCAAGGTTTACCACAAAACCTGAATGGTCGCAACTATTCAGGCACCAACTCTCTGTTCTTGTTCATCGATACTGCCGTCAACAAGTATGCAGCACCAGTGTATATGACCTTCCTGCAAAAGGAGAAAGAGGGGCTTCGCCTGAAAAAGGGTTCTGAGGCCATGCCCATCATCTACTGGGACATGAGTATCAAAGATGCCAATGGGCAGAAGGTGACACTCGCCGACTACAAGAACATGACCAAGGCAGAAAAGGAGAAATGCGAAGTTCGTCCTTTCCTTCGCTCATTCCGGGTCTATAACATCGACCAAACCAATATGCAGGAGGTCAACAAGGAGAAGTACGATAAGCTCATTGCTCGTTTTCAACCTCCCAAACTTGCCGACACTGAGGGCATGTATCGTAATGCTGCCCTTGACCGAATGTTTGAACGTCAGGAGTGGCTTTGCCATATACAGTACGACAAGGCATCAGAACAGGCATTTTTCAGACCTTCACAAGACCTGATTGTATTGCCCTTGAAGGCACAGTTTAAGATGAGCACTACTGAAAGTGGCATCTTCAAAGACGGTATGGAGTATTACTCTACCGCCCTTCACGAGATGGCACACTCCACAGGAACGCCAGAGCGATTGAATCGCACGGTTGGCAGTCGATTTGGTGATCCGAGATATGCCAAAGAGGAGCTGGTGGCAGAGCTGTCTTCGGCAATGGTGGGCAACGCCATGGGCTTCGACCGCCGTATTCAGAACAACAACATAGCTTATGTAGATGGCTGGCTCCATGCCTTGCGCGAAGAGCCCAAGTTTATTGTGTCGGTCATGGCCGATGTCAACAAGGCTTCCAACCTGATTTTACAGAAGATTGATGAGCAGAAGCTCGCACTTGGCGAGGCTCCTGTATTGGGAACCCAGCAAGAACAAGCCAATGAGCCATCGCAGAAGACTAAAACCTCGGCACCACTGCAAGACCAGGCAGAAGATGTGGCAAAGTCCGTAGTGAAGGCGAACATCTACAAACTATCCACAGGCACTTACGTCATTCAGGCTTCGGTCAATGGTCAGGAGTTAGATCAAAAGCCGATTGACAACAAGACGGCTGTGACCTATCTCCGCATGAAAGATGGTCAGAAGATGGATCAGATGCTCTCAGATATTGTCAGAGAGAAGTATGGCAGTGAACTGAATCCGCCCAGAGTGAATCGAAACGAGTCAAGGGGCTTAAAAATCTGATAGTTTATGAAAGAACATCAAGTAGATTTTAAGGCTTTAAAAGCTAAGGTGGGTATCGATGATATTGCCTACAGCCTGGGGTATCAGATAGACCGAAAAGCAGGATTAGGCAGATACATCGAGTTTGTATTGCCTGACACAGCTGGAGGTCGGAGAGATACCATCATTGTGAGCCATATCAACGACAAGGCGCAGCAAACCTTCTTTCGTCGCAATGGGCAGCGTGGCGATGTCATTAGCTTGATACAGGAGAACATGCACTCTTTTGGTATCAGTGGGCGTAACCATTGGGACATCATCAGCAAGGTGATGGCTAAGTTTGCCAATCAGCCCATTGAAGAGAAGGCGCAACGCACATACGCTCAAATCGGCAGTGCCAACAAGCCTTTCGACCCTAAGTTGTACCAAACCGAACCTATCCTGCAAAACATCGACGCAGCTCAATACATCTTCCGCCAGCGCAACATTAAGAGAGAAACCATAGAAGCCTTTGCTCCCTGGATTCAGAGGGTGAAGGACACACGTTTCAACAGCGACTACTTCAATGTGGGTTTTCCTTATGTTCAGCCAGGCTCTGATAAGGTCGAGGGCTACGAGATACGTGGTTATGGTAGTTTCAAGCGGAAGGCCACTGGCACCAATTCCACTACGGCAGCATGGATCGTGGACTTCTCCAAGGCCCATAACCCACAAGATATCAAGAATGTTTATTTTGCCGAGAGTGCCTATGACATTATGGCATTTTATCAAGCAAATAAGGCACGCTTGCAAGCCGATCTCGATAAGTCGGTGTTTGTCTCGATAGGTGGTACCTTTTCCAATCAGCAAGTAGCTGGCATCATGAGTTACTATGCCAATGCGCGAGCCGTCGATTGTTTCGACAATGACGTGCCTGGACGCATCTATGGTATGCGCATGGTGAGTGTCGTAGAGAAAGTGCCGCTCAACATCGTGCAGACTGACGATGCTATCAGGGTTGGCTATCAGGATCAGGAGCATCTGCTCGATCCGCAAAAGGCAACCCTTAACAACCTTCGTTCATTTATTCATTTCAAGCGAGAGTATGGTGTGGAGAAGGCACCCTCTGCTTTCAAGGATTGGAATGATGTGGTGATGAATAAGCCTTCAACGGTTATTCTCACCAAAAGCAAGTATGAACGAGAAGACAACTTGAGGGAAAAGAGGTTGGGTGGGCTAAAAATGTAAGACCATGGACATTGTTATCAAACCGAATTATCGAGAGTTTTTCGCCGAGCACATTGGGCTATCACTGTTGTTTCTGCTCACGGTGATAGCTTTGCCTTTCATGTCATCAACAGTCGGAGTTTATCTCCAAATGCTTGTGTCATTTTGTTCCTTGCTATTAGCCATCTTGCTCATTGCCCGATACATCACGCTCACTGCCGTGGTGTGGGTCATCAGCGAGAGTACCTTGTGTCGGATTAGCGGAGTGTTTTCACGCCATACCGACTACATAGAACTCTACCGAGTGGTGGACTACAGCGAGTCGCAAACCTTTTGGCAAAAGCTATGGGGAGTAAAGACGGTGTGCATCATATCGTCCGACAAGACAGACAGTACCATGGTGATGTATGGCATTGATGCTAGACGAAACATTGTCCATGAAATTCGTAGGCGAGTAGAAAACTGTAAAAAAGTAAACCGTATTTATGAAATCACAAATTAATAAATTCAAGCATAAGGTGGCACTAGTCCTCATGCTATGTTGCTCCGACAGCACAGCATCTTTTGCTGGCGTGCAGGTTGACCCTGCCTTGACTTCCGCTATTACGCTGCAGATGAACACGTTGAAGAATATCTATTCCAAGCGTGAGAATACCCAGAAGAAGATTATCGAGGCAGAAGCAGCGGTAACGCTTGCGTTGGATAGGATGCACAAGGTAGAGAGCAAGGTACTCGACTATATGTCGAATGTGCAAGGGGCTTTCCAAAACCTATATCAGATCAAACGTGCAGGCGAACTGGTGGTAAAGGACATACCTTCCAATATGAATAATGTAAGGCGTGCGATCAAGGTGGGTGGCTTTCAGGGCACCTTCCTCGCTACTACTATTGGCGATCAGCTCAACAATATGACGATGGACATGATGAGCCTTTACCCATTCCTAAAGCAGCTCGTAACCAGTGGGACGTACAACACCACAGATTACGACAGCCAAGGCAACCTGATCAACAAGAAGAACAAGGTCAATCTGCTCAATTCGGCGGAGCGATACTACATCTGCAATACGGTGGTAGATAAGCTGGAGAATATCAACACTTCGCTTTACCTGCTCTCATGGGAGATCCAGACGATGCGCTGGCGCGACCTTTTTTTCAAGCTCGATCCAGAAGGTTGGGCTATGGTGATGTCGGGTAAGGCAATCGTCGAGAGTGTCGTGAGTGATTGGAACTACAATCTAAGGAGGTATAACTAATAAAGACAATTAAAACAATGAACTATAAAGATAAAGAACTGGGCCTTTGCCCAATATGTGGTCACGGACATATCATCAAAACCAATAGAGATTACGTGTGTACGGACCGCCTAAGACCATCTGGCGATCACAGCTGTAAGTTCTCCATGCCTTTGCGGACGCATGGCGTGGACGTAACCGATGAGGTGGTCCGGCAACTGATACAAACAGGCAAGACCGACATACTGGAGATGTGCAACCAAGATGGCTTTCCTTATCCAGGACAATTCGTCGTCGGACTGAATGGCTATGCCGTCAAGCCTGTAATGAGAACGCTCAATGCGGTATGTCCCGACTGTGGAGGTCAGATAGTGAAGACACGTTGTGGATATGCTTGTATCAACAGCCTTGCCCACAATCCCACTTGTCAGTTTATCGTACCCAACTACATCTGCGATCGCTTCATCAGCGAGGAGGAAGCTACGGCGTTCCTCCGTGGAGAGCCAGACGTGCTTGATGGCTTTGTCAACAAGAACACCAAGCTCACCTTCTCTGCCTATCTCACCAGAGGCAAAGATGGCAAGGTGGAACTGTCCTCAAAGATTGGCTTCTGTCCTCAATGTGGTGGCAGAATGCTTGTGGGAGTAAAAGCGTTCAACTGTTCAAACTACAAGAAAGATGGTTGCGAGTTTAAAGTGTGGAAACACTACTATGGGCATAAGACGACATTACGTGATGTCCAAGACCTATTAGAACATGGCGAAATGACTACTCCCTTCGAGGGATATAGTGCGAATGGTCATATTCAAAGAATCATTTTGAAGGTAGGCAGTAAATGTGAAATACAGACATTACCGTATAAAGAACATAAGAAATGAAAGACAAAACGCTAACTTCTATCGACATTTTGCGTAAGGCAAAAGAGCGATCAGGGCTGTCTCAGGAAGTTTTGAGACAAAGCCTTCGTGCCTTGTTAGGTGCTATTAGTGAGGTGATGGATAATGGTAACAACGTGGCTCTGGACAACTTCGGTAGCTTTGAGCTAAGAACGGTAAAGGAGCACACCGTTACTCCGCCACCGCCCAACAACACCCCTGTGGTGGTTCCAGAACACCAAGCCGTAAAATTTAGGCCTTACAAGAACTTACTCTTTTATCACATGAAATACTAAAGAAGATGAGAAAGAGTATTTATATCCCTGTGCTGATGATGGCTGCCATGCTAAGTGCGTGCCATTCGTCAAAGGAAAAAATGTTCGATAAGGGCCAGGAGAACTTGGAGGCCTCGCTCGATTATCCCAAGCAGTTGGAGCTGATTGCGCATACCGAACCTGATTCGGCCTTCGGCGTGAACTACTTCACTCGCAAGGAAATCACTGGTATGCTAAAAGTGATGGATGTTGTTACCAAGAAACTGATGAAAAGTACCACTGGCATCAACGACATCACCAAGGCTGATGCCTATACGGTGAATCTGATGCGCCGCCAGATGAACGCTGCCAATGAGGTACAGACGATGATTTTCAAGAATGTACCCAAAGGAGACTGGTCTGGTTGGAAGGTGAAAATCGACTATGAATGTGTGGACAAAGATGGTATCAAGTACCGTGCTGAACGATGGATCTTCTTTGACCGTGAGGGAGAGAACATCATCAAGACGTTTGAGATACCTCTTCCCTAAGATGAAAATATGAGTATACAAAAGCTCGTAAAAGAACTCTACAAGTGCTGTCCCATACCTGATAAAGCAGGGATGGCACTTGTGCTGTATGATACTAGGGGTATGTTGGTGGCCATTGGCAAAGATGCTGATAAGCTTTACCTTACATTGGGTTGGGAATTGTCCGACTTTGCTGATGAAGGTCTTATCTACTCGTATATGATAGTATCAACCATAGGGATAAAGGTTCTGCAGCAGTTGGGCATCGAATATCAAACCATCAAGGTGCCAGTATCGCAGGATATAGATGGCGAGAGCCTTGCGACCACTCAACAGGCTTTGGATTATTTGAGACTACAAGCAGGCTCCCATTCATTTACTTACCCTTTTGTATGTCAAAGCACAATAATTGAAAGCATCGGCTATATCAGAGAGGTACGCATAACCTCGCTTACAATCAGCCGAGAAACTGTAGTTTTGTGCATAGACAATAGTGAGCAGATAGAACTTATAAGTGGACACGAGTGGAATTTTAGCCATACTGAAGTTACGCTTTTAAGCTATATTTCTGCCATGATTAAGGAGCAGTTTGCCTATCTGTTATCCTTTATCCAAGATCTGAAGCAGGTTATAAAAGACCAGAAGCTGCAAAACACAGAGCTATATAAAAGGTATATCAACGAAAAAGCGCAGACCCAAGCAGACACATTGGTTCTGGTGAAGGTACAGAACGTCTTTCTTACCTTTGATGATGATGCCATTACCGCCGCCTCATTGCACCGTAATATCTTGTTGTACGAATGTAATGTTATCGGCTATCGTGGGCGGACGGTGGCACTCATAGAGATTTCCCAATATCAGGCATTGCAACAGATAACATCCATTTCGGTCATAGATAGCCATTATACTCACCCCCTATATCAGTTGGGGCTGAAAGAAAGTTTCATGAATCATCAATACAACCAGCAAATCATCTATACTGGCGTAGCTATCCGTAAGTGCAAAACTGGAGATTATGTGATTATTGCTTCCTATAATGGTACGGCACTCCCAGAAACTTTTATTTCCAATACATTAGGAGCGTATATCATCAACCTGCCTGATAGTAAAGAGAGAAATGCCCTGTTGGTTTCTCTCGCTCATCAGACGTATGACAAAAGTATAATGCCATAGTTACCGCTTCATACGTCTCTCATCATCAATATCGTCCCAGTTACCGAATTCACCAACTTCCCATTCACGGTTGGTATGATGCCCAGAACCAGCAGGACGTAATATGTTGCCAGCAGGATTTTGTTGGATAGTACCAGTGTTTTGCCCTTCCGTATGGGTACGTTGCGACGTGGAGATTGCCCCTCTCTCGTGTCTCATAAATGGTGATAAATCAATGTCTGTGTCTCGCAGATTGACAATGGTTGAGCTGCCCATATCTACGGCGTATAGGGCATATTCCTTTCTCAATATGATGATTTTGGCATTTCTAAGATCCTCGTTTAGCTGCCCCTTTTCTGTGGAGCTTACCATTTCTTTGATATGGCTGATAGTAGCATCAAGTTTCTCCGTGCTTCTATCAGACATTATCTCTATGCTACCCTCATCGTCAATGTGCCCAAACTTACATAGCACCTCTCGTTCCTCTGCGGTTGCAGGGTTGAAATTCTGGATCCATTGTCGCCTAAAGTTCTTACGCAAAATCTCATAATCCTCTGTTCTCACCTGACCAACCATCGTGTGCCTCTTGCCTCTAATGCTACCATCGTGATATACATTCACCCGATATTTACTCCACAATGTAGCATTGAGTTCAGCTATGGTGAGCCGGTCGTTTTCTTCCAAGAGTTGGTGTATAAAGTTGGTAATAGCTTCTTGTTGGCCATCGTTTGATACATTCGTCTTGTTGCCAAAGTTCAGCATAGTTTTCAAGTCCAATATATCACTGCCCTTATATACTGTCTTATTTTTATGATCCACCAGAATATAGCCATACGGTGTGTCCTTCTTGCCAACGAATACCAATCCAATACCAAAACGTCTTTTGAGTGTGGCTGCAAGATCTTCTTTATTGGAACTAAGATCCTTATATTTGAGCAATATAGCTTTCAGCTGCTTGCGCCGTTTACTGGTTTCCTCCTTCGACTTCTTTGATACTCCTTTCTCAATTTCAGAGATAGCAATACTATTCAAAACGGTGCCACCTTTCTTCACTTTGAGCAAATCATCTTCAACATAGCTCTCATAGCCACAACTCTCCAAGATAGCCTGATATTGGCCCACGGTTTCAAACGAATAATGCAATGCTTCCTGCATGATGCTCCGGGCTTCACGCTTTGGCTCAATATTCAATATCCTATTGAGTACGGCTTGTGAGCGCAACCGCTCATTATGATCATCGATCTTCTTGCCATCAGGTGCAACCCTACTGGTAACAATGTGGATATGGTTGTTGGCGGTGTCGTGATGGGCATAGATTAAGATAGGCTGTCCAATCTCTTCATAGCCCATTTCTCGTAGATATTGGTGAGCAATATCTATCAACTGATCATGCGTATAGTCTTGCTTCTTGCAAGAAATGGCTACATGGAATTGGGTGTTTTTGATGTTCTGATTGATCAACGAATACTTCACCAGATAGTCCCGAAGATTGGAAGCAGATAGATTCCCGGTCTTCTGCAAATAGCCGAAGTTGGCTATCTCCATAAGCTCAGCTGTGCCTTTAGACACTTTGCGCTCATTATAATTCACGGCACTAAATGTGCTGCTCGATTTAAGTATGGTTGCAATCATAGCACTTTAATTGATGATGTATATCGCCCAGCTTAAAGACTACCCAAGTGGCAACTGCCAACTGTGTGGTAAACATATTAAAGTGCCTCGAAACGATACTGCAAATATACCACATTTTTGCCATAAAGTATCTGGCTTCATCATGTATTTGAATAACTTTGATGTACCGTACCAATAGCTACACTATATGAAAGAAGACAAGCGTACCAATCGTATCAACCTTCACCTAAACAATAGGGAAATGGAACTGTTCAAGGCTAAGGCAAAGAATTACAGACAAATGTCTGCCATGATACGTGATGCCGTGGCCCAATTTGATGATGTTGGTACCGTGAAACGGATTGAATCTTTGAACAATTTAGCTGACCTGATTATAAATTTCAACCATGAAATTTCCAAACAAGGTGGCAATCTCAGCCAGATAACCAAGCGTGCCAATGAACTTATTTACAGTAGCGAACTGAACAAAAACTACTACAAGGAAGTCATTCTCCCTCAAATTTTACTCTTACAAAAAACGATGAAGGAGATAAAGAAACAACAATCCGACATCTTCAAAAGGTTACTAAACCTCTAACTTCTGAGTCGTTTTTGTGTCCTAATGCCAGAGTTGCGATGGCATTTCCCCCACTTTGGTGGGCAAGTAGCCTGTGGTGCCGATTTGAAAAATAGACGCCTAAAGGCACAACTTGCAACACATTTCCTATTTATGGTGTACACATCGACATTCGGACTTACGTCAAGCTTCAACTCCACTTCATTGCCTTTGCCATGCCGTCATCACTGCATAATCTTAGTCCGTCATCAAAATCAAGATGAAACATACCTACAAACGTTATTATCATCATCAAATATGACAATAAAACAGACATAAAACCATACGTTATAACAATCATATCATTTGAAGGTATGCTTACCATATTATCACACTTCTTGGCTGACATACTTTTTAACCATCATATATTAAAGCGAAATTACAAGCATAAAAGATTACGACATATTTATAAACCTATCATCATAACATAAACGATGATAGGCATATATGATTACTATCATAAAACCATACTATCATAACCAAAGGGTGGATAGCGCATCAGGAAGGCTGGCGGCATCAAGGAAGGGAAACAAGAGGGAAAAGAAGATCCTCAGCTAAGTGCTTGCTTAACACATTGAGCTTCGTATTGCACCGACAAAATGTAGAATTGTTACTGTTTCCTATCTGGACAAAAATTGGGTGATGCCGTATCGTAAAAGCAGAACGGCTAAAAAGCGATGAGACAGGGCTTTGGTGGCTGTAACCTTTTGAGAATAGGATGAACTGGCGATGACATAACCCGACACTCTTCTTTTCCCTCCAGTTGAAGTTTCCTCGCGTGCGTATAAAGCCTTATTTATTATATTTTATTTATAAGCTTTATTTAAGGGAAGTGTAACCTATTGAATATCTGATGTTTCATTTACTAATATGTAACCTTTAGAGAACGATTAAGTAACCTTTTGAGAGCGGATAAGTAACCTTTTGAGAACGGTTAGGGTGTTTTATTGGGTAGTGAAATTGCAGCATAGATGGCAATGTTTCTGTCTTTTCGTTTTAGCGTATGCAATTCTTTGTCTATCTTTGTGCTGTTGTGCCGACAACCTTTACTACATTTGCCGATTAGATGACAGTTGTCATCACGGTACCCTTTAATTAAATTTATACACGGCTCCAGAAGGTTAGCTTCTGAAAACAAAGAATTAAAGGGCTTGAAATGACAAGAAGAATGATCACCTTGATTGAAAATGGAGGAATGGGCAAATGCTCATTCAGCTTCAACAATCTCTTGTTGAGATCGCCTTTGCGCTACACCATGATGGAACGGCGTTTCTTGTATAAGTTGGCAGAAGCCATCAAAATACGCTACGAAAAGATGGGCTTGCAAGTGAGGGGAAATTGGGATAGCCTTGTTTTCAACATGACCGATAAAGACCTGGCCATGGTGGGCGGCAATACCAATGTGGTGCGTACTTACAAAACAATACGCTTGCTTGCACAAAAGTCTATCATACAGTATCACCAAAATACAGAAAAGCAGATGGTGGTGGATTATTTTCACTGGATAGATGCCTTTCGTTGGAACACCTCGACCAACGATTATACGGTGCGTGTATCTCCTGAATTGTACGAGTACGTGATCAACCTCACCAAGTCGTTCACCGTACTCAATCTCCATACCGCCATCTTGCTCGAATCGAAGTATTCTCAAAAGTTCTATGAGATATGCAGCCTGTATTCGGGCGAATTTCGCTTTATTGACCCTTCAACTCCGAATGAGGTCTATAAAAAGCGAGTGATAAAAATGTCGATAGAGGCCTTCCGCTTTACCTTTGGCTTATCTGAGCTGCATGACCCTCGAACAGGCGAAGTGATTGAAAAGGAGAAATACCAACGGTTCAAAACGATGATGGAGAAGGTAGTGTTTACTGCCCAAAAGGAACTGTTCACGCTATATGAGATCCACAAGTGCGATGTATGGTTTGACTATGAGGTAGCTGACAGATATGGGCGTGGCAGAAACGGATCGCCTAAAAGTCTGCGCTTTTATATCTATTCCAGAGAGTGCCCCAAATCAAAAGATACAGAATTGGATCGGCCTTGGCAGAAGGGGGATGTCCCTCTTTGGCCATACGAGGATAAGCCGAAGAAGGCTATACCTGCCAAAAAGAAAGTCAAACAAACCGACTGGCTTACCTTTGATACCGATTACCAACGAGACATAATAAGCCAATTACTAAATGCTATTTTCGATGCCGATGAAGCAGCATACTATCTCGAAAAGATAGATAATGAGCAGCAGCGAAGTGTAGATACTTATTCGCAAGTAATCCAGGTGCTGTATGAAAAGCAGCGACAGCCAAAGTTTGCGCAGGGTACCAGACGGTATAAGCAAAAATGCCTAAGAGAATTTGTGTTTGCCATCAACCTCAAAGAATATGGCTGGTCGATAGAACCCTACCAACCATGATGAATGATAAGTAAGAAAGGAGCCGATGTCGTGAGACAAAGGCTCCCTTGGCTTTTCTGGCGGTGTTAGTCCGTAACCTCGTAGAAGTATTGCAGCTCCTTGCCGTGCAGGTTCTTCTGCGCCCACTCATCAGCCTTGCGCCAAAGTCGGTCGTACACCCGTGCGATGGCATCGTTCTTCTCATACCACTGCCAAATCTTATGGTTAAGCACCATCACAAGCTCTGTGAGGTAGATATGGTTGGTGTGCCACTCCTTGAAGGCTCGTTCAAAGGTGTCTATGATGGTCTTTGTGCCAAACCTGTCTGCGATGGAGAAATCCATCCAGAAGGTAGTCTTCGGCTGGTAGCCAATCATTGACATTGCTTCATCAACACTCGCTCTAATTTTTATTACTTCCATACTCATAACGATTAAAAGGTGAATAACTCTTGTGATACTTTTCCCTTTAGTTTCCCACTGTTTATCAGTAGGAGCTGACTGGGCTTGAATTTTTATGTGCATGGTACAGTGGGAGCAGAATGAATGCACAAGTAATTTTCAGAGAATTTGGGATGGAAACTATTGCTGTCCGATAAAACAACAAACACGATATAGATAGTTCCCGGAGCCCTTTAAAATAGGACTTCGGGATCATTCTTTTGTAGGATAAGCCCCCTTTAATCAAAAAGTGATGGTTCTGGCGGACTCTCCGCCTTCTCATTCAGATATGCTTCCCAATCTTTTTCGGGGTAGTTGAATAAACTATAAAAGTCAACATAATACATAAGTGTTATTCTGATCATTGTTGCTAATCCTGAGAAACTCCATGAACGCGCCAACCCTTTTCGCATGAGCGTTAGAAGGAAATTGGCTATGAGGGTTACCCATATTTGTATCTTTATTGCGTTTGCACTTTCCCCATAGAAATATTTTAATGGAAAGTTTTGCTTCATCTGTTTAAACAGTAATTCTATTTCCCAACGTTTTCTATAAATATGAATAATTTCGGATGGATCTGAGTCCATATCATTAGTAAGCAATGGTATAAGTTTTTTCTTCTTTTCATCCACATAAGTAACAATCCGTGAATAATGAATGATCTCTTTTTCTTTTAGATGCTTTGTAAAACAGACATGTTGTATTCTCACTTCCATGAGTCCATTAGGCGTTTGATACATCGTATCATTCAATACTCTGTATTTCAAGTTCTTTTTCATCTTAGTCACATAGATAACTCCTTTTAGCGTCATTTCTTCTAGTTTTTCGTAGTCAATGTAAGCCCTGTCCATGGCCATGATGTCTCCTTTAGACAATGTCGTCGGTTTTAACATAAAAGAGTCATTCGTGGCTGCCGAGGTGAACTTTATATCAGAGGGTACGCCCTCATTTGCATGGATTACAGTGTGTACCTTTATACCGCCTTTCTTCTTGCCTGTTTTAGGATGACGTCCAACACCTTTAAAGAGTAGGTTCGAAAATAAAGAGATGGTTGTGGAGTCAATTATTTGCAGCCGTTTCATCCATTTGGGTTCCTTACCACTCCGGCTGTCCGATGAAAGATGAGTATGATAAGTAGCGTACAAATCACGGTATATGGCCTCAAACACTGCATCTGGACGTCTCTTGTTGGCATCCGACAATGTGCTGCGGGATGTCATCATGCTGATACCTAGGTGACTGAGTTTACGCGCTTCGGCTTGCAGTGAAGTACTTATCTCGCGAAGAGAATCAAAACGCATAATTACGGCATAGAGCATTACAACCAGATGAGTCCAGCTGTCGAAGCGCTTAATATAACGTTCTCCACCATTTTCACGACTAATTTCAAGAATTTTTTCCTTATCAAGCAATTTTATTACCTGACTATAGAGCGGCTGTCCGATAAAATGTGTACTTTTGCCCATAGTTACAAATTTGTTTTGTGGTAAAAGCAAAGTAACAAAAAAGGGCTGATTCCTGCAAATGGAACTAGCCCTAATTTTATGCTTATTTTATTTTTTATCGGACAGCAATAATTTTGAGCCCAATCTCAATATATTTTTTTGTATCAGAATCATAAATTGGATAACTAACAAGATAAAAAGCTCCTCTTTTTTCTACTTTTAAATTACTCAAAGATAGTTTCTGAATACCATGATCACCTGTAGCAATATCTGCTCCTATGCTATTAGGATCATCTAACTCATATAAAACAGATTTTTTGAAAGAATTTGAAGCATACTCATTAAGTAAGACTTTATACTGCTTGTAATATTCATCATAATTAGTTAACTCACTGAACTTTCGCAAGTGACAAATCTGGTGCACATATTAACGTAAATTTGGAATAAAAAAGGCTTCTAAGTTTGTTTAACTCATTAAAAATGAGTAACTTTATAGTGACAAAAAAATAAAGTTTAAA